>Ga0116171_10002813_pt1 | contig 16349 bp, 10 predicted proteins | sample AD_JPNHW2_MetaG_FD_89798 | JGI IMG/M metagenome (GOLD analysis project Ga0116171, IMG submission 89798) | Active sludge microbial communities of municipal wastewater-treating anaerobic digesters from Japan - AD_JPNHW2_MetaG | ecosystem: Engineered > Bioreactor > Anaerobic > Digestate | place... | reverse complement strand
TAAATACTAGCGGATAACACATAGCGTGATAACCGAAAAGCCCCTCCGCCGCTGCGGAAAAAAAGCCCGAAAGAAGAAACACTCTTTCGGGCTTTTCGGTCTATTGCCTGTTCGACGACCCCGGCATTACTGTTTTAAACGTAGGGGATAAAGTAGCCGGTTTTTCAATGGTTTCTGCCGATTCAGCATGAATTTAATTCACCGACGCTTGCGGAGGCGTCGCTTGAACACACTATTGTCAATACGGGTTTCAGTGGTATGTGAAGGGTTGAAGCCCGCTTCAACTTTTTATATGCCTTGATATGAAATCGCCCGCAATCGGCAACTTTTCATACCGCCGCCCGTTGCCAACTAATAGTGCACCACCTTCTCAACCCACGAATGTTCGTTGTTTTCAAATTTCAGGTAGTACAGGCCTTTCGCAATATTAATGCCTCCGGCGTGGATATCTATGCTGTGTTTCCCGGCCGCAAACAGTTGGTCAGTCAGGAGTATGCTTCGGCCAAGAAGGTCAACAAGAGAAATCTTTATATGCTGGCTGCCCGTTAATTCAAACGACAGGGTGGTGTTGTCGCCGAAAGGATTGGGAAATACCGAAACAAGCGGATCGTGCTGGCTTTCTTCGATATCAGAAGCGTCAATAACCTGCACTCCGTTCGAATTACAGACAGACTCCAGGCCGGCCCCGTTTTCGGTCTTAACGCTGAAATAATAAGTCTGATTTGCAATCAGCGACAGGCCCGTAACGGTAATGACGGTATCGAGGGCATTGTCGGTCCATCCGGTAATATCTGTTGCTCCCGGCGTGGTACCTATAGCGTACCAATACCTGGTAATGCCCGAATTGGTGTCGGCAGCGGCAGTCCAGTTTGCAGAGAGGGTTGTAAAAGAGGTGGTTTCACTGCTATCGCTGCCGGTGCCGTCATTTACCGTAACACACAGAGGCGCCGTCCAATCGATATTTGTGTTGATAACAGCAGGTGAAGAAATATTTTTAACTTTATCAATGGCCATTGTGTAGATCATGCATGCGGGTTGTGCGGTATCAGCATTTTCAAACATCACATCCTTGTTGGCTCCTGCCCCGGCAGTAATTAGCTGCGACGAACTGCGCGACCGGTAAACCCTGAGGTTGTCATACGCTGCGTTGCAGTCGGCGCTGCGTAATGAAATATATGAACCGCTCGTGATTGGCGAAGGATCTGTCCAGTTCAGCATGAGGATATCATTCAGGTAAACATTAATCAATCCTGAAGCGGGAGTGTACACCACCTTAAAGTCATAGGTGATTCCCGGCGTAAGGTCATAGGTAACAGTATCGACAAAAGCCAGCACGTTGTTTGTTCCTTTCTGAATTTCAATCTCGTTTTGGTCGAAACGGAAAAATGTCAGGTAAGAATTGCCGCGGTTTGTCTGCGTGGGATCATCAACAAAAAAGTGCAGGCCGAAACGTTTTAAGGTGGCATTGCTGCCGGTAGCGGTTCCCGTCCAATGGTACAGATATGTGTCCCCGGACGTTTGAGTTAACGGGGCGTACAGATTGCTGTTCGTATTTGCCTCGTCGGTCTGGTTGAGTTTGTTGCTGATGATTTCCCAGGTGCCGCCGCCGGTCGGGCTTTGCCAGATTGGGTTGATGGTGCTGTCAAAATCATCGCGGCAAAAGCCGTTAGCCCCGTTGGCGCTCCATTCTGTGCCATCAAAATAGCTGACATTGTAGAAACGTTCCTGAACACCGGACAAGGTGTCGGTATCAATAAACGATGCGGTAAAATCTCCCGTTTGCCATGTGGCTGGCGTGCTTAAGCTTGTTACAGGCCCTGTCCAGTCGATTTTTACATTTTGGGCAGCCTGTGGTGACCAGTTGCCGTGTACATCGTTTATTATGGTGTTTATCCTGCATGCTTCCATGGTGGAATCGGGACTTTGGTAGCGCACATCTTTGTTATTGTATGGCCCTACAGTGATAGTGGCGCTGCTGCCGCGGCCTTTGCGCACTTTTACATTATCAAAAAACCCGTCGCAATCCCCGGTTCGCAGCGAGATATAGTTGCCCGAGGTGATGGGCGAGGGGTCAGTCCAGGAGGCAAGCAGTGTGGTATTTATCCATATTTTGATCTGCCCTGACGACGGACTGTAGGTAACTTTATAGTCATAGGCTGTTCCTGCGTCGATAGTGTATGGATAGGTATTTATCAACGACAACGTGTTTGAAAGAGATTTATAGATTTTGCAGTTGCCAAGGTCGACATCAAACCATACCAGGTAGGAATCTCCGCGGTTTGAAGAAGTGGCTTCGCTGGCAAAAAAGTGTAGTCCGGCGCGCCTGTTTGTGCCTGTGCCGGTTATTTTACCCGTCCACTGGTACATGTATTCATTGGTTGCTGTCTGGGCTACTGCTGCCGAAAGTATGGTATTGTATATCGATTCGTCGGTTTGTTCCAGTTGGCCGCTGGTTATTATCCAGTTGCCTGCACCGGCGGTGGTTTGCCATTCGGCATTTACCGTGCTGTTAAAATTGTCGTTGAAATATCCGTTCATTCCGTTGGCGCGCCATTCGGTGCCGTTATAGTCCATTACCTGGTAATATTTTTTGCTTACGCCGCTACCACCGGAATTATCCGTATCGGTAAAGGACGTGGCAAAATCTCTGGATTGCCAGTTTGGCACCGCCGCAATAACGGTGGTTGGTTCGGTAACATCGCAGGCGGGCTTTACAAAGGATGCCCCGTTAGTATAGTTTGATCCGGCAGTGATCCGCCAGTAATAGGTTACGCCGTCCTGTATGGTCCAGGGTGTTACGCCGTCGCCATGATCCACAAAGCCTGCCGGGCCGGTGTAAGAGGTTAGTCCCGAAACATATTTCCACCAGTAAGTAGTAAAACTCGAGCTGGTCGAAACATCAATATGCCATCCTGTACCGGAATTGGCCCAGGAGAAATTCACCGAGTTGGCCGGGCATTGGGCTACGGTTACTGTTGGATTTGTTGGGAGAGTTGTGCAGGTATGTATGGTGAAAGTCGGGCCGCTGACGATGTTGCTCCCGGCAGTGATTCTCCAGTAATAGGTGGTTCCTTCCTGAAAAACAAGGGGCGTGACGCCATCGGCATGATCAACAAAGCCTGTAGGCCCCGTGAATGAAGTCAGTCCCGAAACAAATTTCCAGTAATAGGTTGAAAAGCTGCTGCTGGTGGATACATCGATATGCCAGCCGGTCCCTGAATTTGTCCATGAAAAGGTAACATTATCATCGGGGCAGGCCGATTGAGTGCATGCAAGGCTTGTCGGGCCGGTTGGCGCGGTGCCGCTGCAGGCATTGAAATAGTTTATCCAGGTGGTCCATGGCATAGCGCCGGGGCAGGAGGTGTTGGTGCCGGGCATTTCCTGGTGCCCGCAGATGCCGGGGGAGTTGTGAAACGATGCCGGTATATCGTAAAGGTCGGCAAAATAGCATACCATGGTGGCCGAGGCCTGCAGCATGGGCGTACTGTTCCACAGACTGGGATTGGATGCCGTGGCTTCGTGTTCAACGCCTATCGAGCGGCTGTTGTTCAGCGGGTAGCCGCTGGCGCCGCAATGCCACGCCTTGTCGGCTACGGCAACACATTGCGTGATCTGCCCGTCGGACGAACGTATAACAAAATGAGCACTGGCTTCGGCATCGCAATTGTGAAACCATGAGATGGCCCCTGCATAGGTGCCCACACCCACATAGTGATGTACCCAGGTGTCAATGTCCACCCCGCCGCGTCCTGAAGTATAATTGCACGAAATAAAACTTGAAACGGCCGGGCTGTAATCGGATGATTTGGCCGGAGTGGTTTTTTTTGTAATCTTTGAGTCAACATTAATTTGAGGATGGGGTGCAATAGTAATGGTTTCGTCCCATACGGTGGAAGCTTCGGCACCATTTTTCAATACTTCATAATAACGTAAGGCCTGCTGTTCTCTAAGGTCTTCGTTGATAAGCCCGCTGAGTTTTTTTGCGGCCTCAAACCAGTCTTCGGTTTTTTTGTGTTTTTTGTTTCCGCCATATTTTTTGATGAGCGCTGCAGCCCCGCGGATGTTCTGCCGGGCGTTGTCTTTTAATTGTTGCGGATCGAGTTTCAACAAAGCTGCGGCTTCGCGCAGTGTGGAACAATAGCTGTTGTCCACCAGGTGCATGATGCCCCATCCCTGATCAATGGATGGCCCTACCTGTGTCCAGTTGTTTTCTACCTGGCCAATAACCATAAGCAGCTCGGCAGGTACCCCAAATTCTTTGGCAGCGTCTTTAAAGTACTTTTTCAGCGTGGCTACATTGGGGTGGGGCCGGTTAAAGTAAGTTGCCCATTGTTGATCTTCATTACCGGCATACACATTTTTGTTTGTCTGGCTTGCAACTATGCCGATATACTTTGTCAGGTCGCGCTGCAAAAAAACACCGTCTTTGGTTTTGGTAGTGGTGATTTTTGTGTTGAGTAGTTCATGGGTGTTTAGCTGTGCAAAACAAGATATGGCGGATAGTCCCAAAAAAAACACAAGAAATTTTTTCATGTTAAAACAAAATTTTGTTTGAAATCAAAGTTTTAATAATTGATTATTTGCAATGATGATGAAAAGTCGGCAGTAAGAATTCTTAATACATACATTCCTTTTGAAAGATTAAGTTTTTCAGCATCTATCGTTAAGGTGTTTTTGCCTCCGGAAATAGTTTTTTCCAATAAAAGTATTTCTCTGCCGTACATATCGGTAAGTGTTATTTTTACCTCCCGGGCGGCGCCAACAAAATAATTTATGGTGGTTGTACTGTTAAAGGGATTAGGAACCGCAGACAGGTATCCCACAGCGGCATTTTCGTTAATGCCGGTGGGCATAACCACTGTAACGCCATCCGAGCTGCAGATGCTTTCCAGCCCAGCCCCGTTTATTGTTTTTATGCTGAAATAATATGTCTGTCCATTGCTGAGCGACAGGCCGTTTTTTACCACCGAGGTGTCTAAGGCGTTAGCTGTCCACCCAAGCACAGAGGTGTCTCCCGGAGCGGTGCCGATAGCATACCGGTATCCGGCAATACCTGAATTGGTGTCTGCTGAAGCCGGCCAGTTAGCGGCAAGGGTATTGGGCGAGGTGGTAGTGTCGGTGTCGTTATTCTGGCCGTCGTTCACCACGCCGCAAACGGGCGGTGTCCAGTCGATGTTCAGGTCGTAATAGTCGATGGCCGAAAGATTTCCTGCAAGGTCGTTGACGATAGATTTTATTTTGGCTCCGTGCGTTGCAGGGCCTGGATTCTGATAGCGGATATCTTTGTTAGGACTATTGCCAACAGTAACAGTAACCGAGGGGTATCTTGACCGGTAGATTTTCAGTTCATCCAGGTATACTTTGCTGTTGCCGGTGCGGAATGAGAAATATTTTCCTGCGGTGGTCAGCGGATTGGGGTCGGTCCATGAACTCAACAGGATATTGTCGCGGTATACGGATATCTTGCCGGTAATTCTGTCGTGGATAATCTTCAGGTTGTACCATTGGCCCAGGTTGGTGGTAATGTTGTTCACGGCCTGGGTTTGGGTATAGACATTGTTTTCCACCCTGTAAAATTCAAGGGAAGATGTTTCCTGCCTGAAAAAGATAAAATACGAGTTTCCTCTGTTGCTGAGGCTTCCGCTATCGCTGTAAAAATGGAATCCGAAACGGTGCTGGCTGGTGCTATGGGTGGCCGGGTCTATTTTTATATTGAAATCGTACAAATAACGGTTTGAGAGGCCCTGGTTTAATTGAGCAAAGATGTTGGTGTTGCTGACAGAAGTATCGGTCTGCACCAACTTGCCGCTGTTCACAGCCCATGTTCCGCTGTTGGCGGGTACCGACCATACGGGAGTATTATAGGAGTCGAAGTTGTCGCAAAAGAAACCCCTGTTGGCGTTGGCATGCCATTCGGTGCCGTCGAAATCCAGCACCTGGTAATAACGTTTTTCGATGCCGGAACCACCTGTATTGTCGGTGTCGGTAAAGTCGGCCGTAAAATCCTGTGTTTGCCAGGCGCCGGCCACGCTGGTGGTTGTATTGGGTGCAACATTGTCGGAGATACATTGCCATACTGCTCTGAACCCTGCATTTAATGTGGCGGCATCGGAATGCCATTTTAGGGTAAGAGAATTTCCTGTGGAGGAAATCAGCCCGGGGTTTCCGGTGGTGTTGCAAAATTTTCCCAGACTTGGCGAAGCGGTGTTGGGTCCATTAAAAATTTCGAGATAATCATTGTCGCAGGAAGAGCCGCTGCCGGCTTCCACATCGAAAGCCGTAAACTGCAGACCAACCTGGAAGGCCCCGTCGGGGGCAATGGTATAAGTATAATCTTCGGCATTGTAATAATTTCGTTCCGGGCCGCCCATATCATAGATGGTATCGGAACAGGGAACTGTGGCGCAGGTGGAGAATTTGTCACTTATTTTATTCCAGTAATTTAAATAGCCGTTGTCATAACCGAGCGCCCAAATGCCGATACCGCCGATACCGCGTTGGTTCACCAGGTCGAAACGTTTGCCAAGGCTGTAAGCATCATCAATCCAGCACTGATACCACTGACTCCCGATCTGAAAGGTGTAATAAGGTGTAAAAGAAGCGTTGTTCCAGAGTTTTGTATCGTAATATCCGTTATTATCTGCTCTGAACGCTTTGTAAGTCAAGGAAGTGCCTGTGGCAGTGGTAGAGGCATATATGGCATCAGAGGCAGTAGCCCATTGTCTGCCGTAATACGGCAGCCCCAGAATGATTTTCGACGAGGGAACGCCCTGATTTTGGTAGTAGGTAATGGATTTTGTCAGCGTGTAATTGTATCCCGTATTAAAATTGTACAAGGGATCGGTTGGGCCGGCCATGGAACTACCACCGTAATAATAGTCATACCCCATGATGATAAACATATCCACGTAGTTTGCCAGAGCCCGGGCCGAAAATTTGTTAGAAGTCCATTCAACTGCCGGCAGGCAATAACTTACCTGCGAGCCCGGCAATGCGGCGTGCATCTGGTTGCAGAGGGCAATCATAAATGTTTTGAAATTTATCGAGTCCGAACTGGCCATCCCCTCAAAATCGATATTGACACCATTTGCCCCACGTGTCTGAATAAGGTTTATCAGATTGGTGATAAGGGTTTGCCGGGCAGTGCTATTTGCAAGAAATGATGTCAGGTTGGCCTGATTCATTAGTGTTACGCAAAGATCAACTTTTACCCCGTTGGCAAGGGCGGCATTAACAGCAGCATCGGTGGCCCAGTTGTGAGTATTGTTTGCATTACCCGTGGAATAGTTAACCTCATATGAAAAGTGACAAATGTGCGACAGCAGGTTCCATTGGTAATTCAGATAGTCTGTGCCAGCCCAGTAAGGATTCCATCCGTAAACAACTTTGTTCAGGGTGCAGGTGCGGCTTTGTTTTGGCAGCAGTGTTTTTGATATCCCGGGGTTTTGCACATAAAAAAGGCTGTCCCATTGTTCGTTGCTATGAAAATCATACTGGCTGTATTTTTCGTTTTCTTCCTGTACTATCGATTTAAAATTTTGCGGTATTGATTCTGTCTGAATATCCTGATTTTGCTGTGATGTTGTTATCGGAAAAGTTTTTTTTCCTGTCACGGAAGTCAGAAAATTTCCATCAGAGGTGTTTTCGGTTGTTTTCTGAGCATAGGCTGTAACGTACATCAATACCAACAGGAGGAGGGAAAATTTTTTCATGATACGGGAACTGATAAAAATATAACAAAAATAAAAAAATTGTATTAGCCAATGTCTTAAACTTCCGGTTATTTTTTATCACCGGGCTTTTCGCTTAGGTGTATGCCGTATATGGTTGTAGTAAAAACTGTCCGGAAAAATCCGGAGTAAGTATGTTGCAGAAAAATCACGAAATTAAGAATTCCTAAGCAACAGTTCTTTAGCGAGCTGTTCCAGGTCTTTTTTATTTTCTTCGGGGACTCTTATGTTTTTGAGATGGCTCAGCGCTTTTGACGAGTAATCATCCATCATATCTTCGGCGCATTTTTTTACACCAAGTTTTTCATAAATATCTGTTACGGCCTTCACCTTACTGTCGCGTTCAATGGCCGTATCGGTAAAATAACTGATGAGTGTTTTACGGGTGTCCTCATCAGCCATTTCGAGGGCTTTCAGGAACAGGTATGTTTTTTTTCCGGCTACAATATCACCGCCTTTTTTCTTTCCGAATATTTTTTCATCGCTGAATACATCCAGAATATCATCTTTCAATTGAAAGGCCAATCCGAGGTTTTCGCCGAAAAGATATATTTCGTTGGTGTCTTGTTCCCGGGCGCCGGCCACAATGGCTCCTGCTTTCAGGCTAGAGGCGATAAGCACCGCGGTTTTCAGCCGTATCATCTCCAGATAATCGGCAATGCTTACTTCCGGGCTGTGTTCGAAATTCATGTCGTATTGTTGCCCCTCACAAACCTCGATAGCAACTTTGGAAAGTAATTGTACCAATGGTTTAAGTGTTTTTTCGCCGGCCCCGGAAATAATTTCAAAAGCCTTTGCAAACATGGCATCTCCCGACAGTATTCCGATATTGGTATTCCATTTTTTATAAACGGTTTCTTTTCCCCGGCGCAGGGGGGCAACATCCATGATGTCGTCGTGGACCAGGGTGAAATTATGAAATACTTCCAGGGCAAGCGCTGCAGGCAAAGCCTGTGGCGCATTGCCCCGGAACATTTCGCAGGCCATGAGAGTCATCACGGGACGGAGACGTTTTCCGCCCATGGTCAACGCGTAGGCCATAGGTTCGTACAACTCTTTGGGCTCTTTGACAAAAGTGATTTCGTCAATTTTATCATTCAGAAGCTTGAGATATGCCGATGTTTTTTCCATTACTGGTTGATTGTTTTTATGGCTTCGTTGGCAATTACCAGTTCCTCATTAGTGGAGATAACCATAACTTTTACTTTGGATTCCGGTTTGGTAAGTAAAATGTCTTTGCCGCGCGAAACCTTGTTGAGTTCGTAATCGAAGTCCACGCCCAGAAATTCGAGGCCCTGCATCACGCCTTCGCGGGTGCCGACAGCATTTTCGCCGATGCCTCCCGTAAAAACTATCAGGTCCACGCCTTCCATTCCTGCGGCATACGCCCCTATATATTTTTTTACCCGGTAGTTATACATTTTCAGGGCCAGAGCCGCGCGTTTGTTTCCTTTATTGGCGGCATCTTCAATATCGCGCATATCGGACGAAACACCGGTTATACCAATCATACCGCTTTTTTTGTTGATGAGGGCATTGGCTTGTTTGATGTCGAGTTTTTCTTTTTCCATCACGAAAAGCAGGGCGCCCAGGTCGAGGTCGCCACAGCGGGTTCCCATTATAAGTCCTTCCACCGGGGTTAACCCCATGGAGGTGTCAAAGGATTTCCCATTTTTTATGGCTGCTATCGAAGCCCCGTTGCCCAGATGACAGGTGATGATTTTTGTTGCTTCATAATTTAACCCGAGCAATTTGCAGGCTTTTTGCGAAACAAACCCATGGCTGGTGCCGTGGAATCCGTAACGGCGCACCTTGTATTTGTCGTACAGATCATAAGGCAGGGCATATAAATAGGTGTGTTCGGGCATGGTCTGGTGAAAAGCCGTGTCGAAAACGCCGCATTGTTTGATCTCGGGGAGAAGTTTCTGAATGGCATAGATACCTTTCAGGTTGGCGGGGTTGTGCAGTGGGGCCAGGTCGGAACATTCTTCCATTTTGTCGATAATTTCCTGTGTGATGAGCACACTGCCGCTGAATTTTTCGCCACCATGTACAACGCGGTGACCGACAACATCAATTTCATATTTATCTTTTATAACACCATGTTCCGGGTGCAATAAAGCTTCAAGGATCAGGTTTATGCCGACAGTATGATCATGAACCGGCTGAATTGTAACGACTTTATCTTTACCTTTCGGGATATGAGTTAGTTCGCTGTTCTCCATTCCGACACGTTCCAGCAATCCTTTGGCCAGAAGATCGGCTTCTTCGTTCATCTTAATGAGTTGGTATTTTATTGATGAACTGCCGCAGTTTAATACAAGTACTTTCATTTTATTTTGTTATTAAGTTTATATATTTATTTTGTAAATTATTTTTCTGCCTGGCAAGCGGTAATGGCCACTAAGTTAACAATATCCATTACCGAACATCCTCTCGATAAATCGTTAATCGGGGCGGCTAATCCCTGCAAAATGGGGCCTATAGCTTCGGCATCGCCCAGCCGTTCCACTAATTTATAACCGATGTTTCCGGCCTGCAGGTCGGGGAATACCAGCACGTTGGCAAGGCCTGCGACCGGTGAGCCGGGAGATTTTTTTTGTCCTACGGTTTCTATCAGTGCGGCATCGGCCTGCATTTCGCCATCGAAATTCATTTCGGGCCGCATCGCTTTTGCAATGGCTGTGGCTTGTTGTACCTTTTCAGCCAGTTCGTGTTTGGCCGAGCCTTTGGTGCTGAATGATAATAAGGCGATACGCGGATTGGCAATGCCGGCAATCTGCCGCGCCGTGTCGCCGCTGCATATGGCTATCTGGGCAAGTTCTTCGGCGGTGGGAGTGGGAGTGATAGCCACATCGGCAAAAATAAACACTCCTTTTTCGCCCAGGTTTTCTTTTTTGGTTACCATAACCATGGCGCCGGACACTACCGAAATGCCGGGTGCGGTCTTCACAATCTGCAGGGCAGGCCTTACGGTATCTGCCGTGGTATGCTCGGCTCCGCTCACTTCGCCGTCGGCATCGCCCATATATATCATCATCGGGCCGTAATAAATATCCTGTTCAACAAGTTTTACGGCTTCTTCGTATGTGAGACCCTTGCTTTTGCGCAATTCCATCAGTTTTTGCACGTAACGTTCCTTTTCAGGAGAAGTCTTCGGGTCAATTTTGCTTGCTTTGTATAGGTCAAGATTGAATTTTTGTTCAAGCGAGTTTATTTCATCGATATTCCCCAGAAGGATGAGTTGTGCATATCCTTCTTTTAAAATAATGTCGGCTGCTTTCAGTGTGCGTTCTGAGGTGCCTTCGGGCAGCACGATGCGTTTGTTGAGTTGTTTTGCTTTTGTGTTGATGCTTTCAAGTAAATTCATAAGTCTGGCGGATTGTTGTGTAAATATATAAAAAGAAAAAAATTTGACAAAAGAAAAAAAATTATTGACACCGAACCAATTTATTTTGAGAATTATGACAAAAATCTGCAAGGCTCTATTTGTCATAATTTGCTAATTTTGCACACTGTATGCTTGGAGATAGTCTTACATATAATATCAATACGCTGCCGCAGGAAAACGCCTCGTTTTTTAAAACTTTTATCCGTTCTCAGGATGGGGTTGTTGCCCCTTTCGGTAAAACCTGTTTTGTAGGCAATTCGAACGACAATCTGCCTGAAGTGCATGTAAAACAAGTCCATGCAAAATTTGATTCGACGTATTGTACCTCTGTTTTTTATACCGGACAGAACCCGGTAACAAACCTTGCACCAAAGGAAATTCCTGTCAGGAACAGCGATTCTTTTTTTTATCTGATGTTGTTTTGCCTTGTTTTAGGGACAATAATTCTTTTTGTGAAACACAAGCGGATATCTCAGATATTTAAGGCTTTCTACCTGCCGTACTTCACCAATCAGCTTATACGGGAAGGGTTGATACAACGGGAGTTCTATTCTTTTCCCCTGCTGCTGATCTATTACATTTCCCTGTCCATGTTTATAGCGCAAGGTTTACATTTCTTATATCAACTGCAACCGGATTTTTATTTTGTTATGGAAATTTTGGGCGCTGCCGTCGCATTATCTGTTTTAAGAAGTATTGTTATCACGCTGATGAAAGTGGCCTTTAAGACATATAAAGAAACATCAGAATACAATACCAATAATTTTATTTTTTCAATTGTTACCGGCATTTTTTTAACTCCGATGGTGTTTATGATAAATTATATGAATGCCCCGGAAGCTAAAATTCTTTTTTTTACGGTTCTCTTGCTCACCGCCCTGTTGTTTTTTTACCGGCTGGTGCGAAGTTTTTTAATAGGATTATCGAATGAAGGACAGCGATTGTATTATTTTATTTTGTATCTTTGCACCATTGAAATTTTACCCCTGGTTATTTGCGTTAAATTGTTGAGTAACCTTTATTTTAAAGGGGTTTTGATTGTCTGAGAAGATTATTTATTAACTTAAAAAATACCGTCTTGAAAGTTAAAAACGTAATAATTTCGCAACCGCAACCTCCCAATTACGAAAAATCTCCCTATTACGAATTGTCGAAAAAGTATAATCTGAATATCATATTTAAGAAGTTTATTTGTATTGAACCGGTTTCAGCTCTGGAATTCAGAAGGGAAAGAATTAATATTTTGGACCATACGGCAATAATATTTACCTGCAATAATGCCGTGGATCATTTCTTCAGGCTGGCCAAAGAAATGCGTTTGACTATTCCTGATACCACCAAGTATTTTTGCGTTTCCGAAAAGACTGCTTTTTACCTCCAAAAATATGTTCAGTTTCGCAAGAGAAAAATTTTCAACGGAAAAGAAAAACCGGAAGAACTCATCACCATCATAAAAAAACATTTACAGGAAAAATTTCTTCTGCCCTGCACAGAAGGCCACAAACAGGAAATCGTCAACCTGCTTCAGGCCAACAAGATACCTGTTCGCAAGGCCATGATTTACCGCACCATCCCCAATATGGAGGTCAAGCAGGATGTTGATATTTCCAAGACAGATATGCTGGTGTTTTTCAGCCCGTTTGGAATAAAAGCGCTCTTCGAAAACTTCCCCGATTTTAAACAAAACAAAATGGTAATTGCCACATGGGGCAATACTACCTTTACGGCAGCTATCGAAGCAGGCCTGAACATAAATATTTTCGGGCCTTCACAATCTTTCACCTCCATGCCGATGGCTATTGACGCCTTTCTCGAAAAGATGAAAAAATAATCAGAAACACAGCATCAATGCCTTCTTTTTGCAAAGACGAACGCTTGTGCGGCAAAAAAAGCATAGGCCTTTTGATGGCAGAAGGAAAAAAATATTTTTCGTATCCATTTGCCGTTAAATGGATTGAATTGCCTGATGCTCAGAAGCCCCGGGTGCAGTTGCTGGTGGTGGTTGCCAAAAGACATTTTAAAAAAGCCGTTGATCGCAACAAAATAAAACGGTATATCAGAGAAGCTTATCGCAATAATAAAGAGTTATTGTCCGTTCCTTTGAATGAAAAAAATAAACATATCGCGCTGATGCTTTCATACAGTGCTGAAAAAACTCAGGGCTATCGGGAAATAGAACCAAAAATTCAATTAATTTTACAGTATCTGGCTCAAAACCTATGAAAAAGATTGTCGGAAAATTTTTTATACTGCTCATAAAAGTTTATCAGTTCGGCATATCTCCCTACCTGATGCCTTCGTGCAGGTACACCCCTTCCTGCTCTGCCTATGGAGTGGAAGCCATACAAAAGTACGGGCCTTTCAAAGGCGGATGGCTCACCTTAAAAAGAATCCTTTCGTGTAACCCCTGGGGCGGCAGCGGCTATGACCCGGTCCCTTAATTGATTAACATAAAATGAAGAAAATAAAAATGCTGTTTTTAACGCTGACACTTCTTGTTGTGTCGGCAATGGTGGGCCGGGCACAGGATCAGGTTCAGAACGATTTTGAAATTTCCAAAAATATCGACATATTTGTCTCTCTTTATAAGCAACTCAACACGTATTATGTGGATGATCTGAATCCGGGACAGTTAATGAAAACGGCCATGGACGCCATGCTGAAATCTCTTGATCCTTATACGGTGTATATCCCCGAATCGGATATCGAAGATTATAAGTTTATGACCACCGGACAGTATGGCGGCATTGGTGCGCTGATACACAAACGAGGCAATTATGTTTATATCTCGGAGCCTTATGAAAATTCTCCCGCCGACAAAGCCGGGCTGAAAGCCGGAGATAAAATACTGGAAATCAACGGAAAAACCGCACGGGGAAAAACTGTGGACGAAGTAAGCACCGTGCTGAAAGGCCAGCCGGGAACCAGTGTTACGATATTGTTGGAGCGCGATTCTACCCAGGCAGCCTTTACCAAAGAAATTACAAGACAGGAAATAAAAATCGACAACGTCCCTTATTACGGCATGGTGGACGACAGTATCGGCTATATAAACCTGAGCGAGTTTAAACAAAATGCCGGTAATGATGTGAAAAATGCTTTTCTAAAACTTAATGAAAATAAAATACTCAAAGGCGTTATCATCGATCTGAGGGGCAATGGCGGCGGACTGCTCAACGAAGCGGTGAACATTGTCAATATTTTTATGGATAAAGGACAGTTTGTTGTTAGTACCAAGGGAAGAATAAAAGACCAGAACCATATCCACAAAACCCAGGGAACGCCAGTTGACACCGAAATTCCGCTGGTTGTCCTGGTGGATGGCGGCTCGGCCTCTGCCTCTGAAATACTCGCAGGAGCCATACAGGATATGGACCGCGGCGTTATTATCGGTCAACGGACTTTCGGAAAAGGGCTGGTACAGAATATTGTTCCCCTGTCGTACAATTCGGAGATGAAAATCACCATTGCCAAATATTATATTCCCAGCGGCCGCTGTGTGCAGGCGATGGACTATTTTAATAAAGACGAAGACGGGAACGCTCCTGTATTGCCCGATTCGCTGCGAAAAGCCTTCACCACAAAAAACGGAAGGGTAGTGTATGAAGGCAGCGGAATAGAACCGGATGTTATTGAGGAAATCCCCGAAATAAGTAATATAGCACTGGCTCTGATAGAAAAAAATCACTTTTTCGATTTCGCTGTGGATTTTTACCGAAAAACACCCACGATAACCCCGGCAGCCGAATTTGTAGTTACGGACGAGATATATAATGATTTTATCAGCTACCTGAAAAACAAAGATTACTCCTATTCAACAGAAAGCGAACTGGTGTTGGCAGATTTGAAAAAAGCAGCAGAAACTGAAAAATATTATGATGCCATAAAAAGTGATTTTGACTTACTGAAAGGAAAAATTGCTAAAGAAAAAAGTAACGACCTGATTGCAAATAAGGAACAGATAAAACAAATGTTGAAAATGTATATCGTCCCGTTGTATTATTATCAGAAAGGACGTATCGAATCCTCTTTGAAAGACGATCCGGATGTGAAAAAATCTATCGAAATACTGAAAAATTCTCGCACCTATAAATCCATCCTGAATGGCACTCATAGCGAAACGGAGAAAAAAAGCAAAAAATAGAAAGACCGTCATTGCAGACAAAGTTATTTTTCTTTTGTAAGCTATGCGCATCCTGAGAACAGACATCCATCGGTATATATACATCCTGGGGCTTACCGCCATGGCAGTGTCGCTGACCTTATCGCTTTATGTCATGAGCGTTGCTCAGTTTGTGCTATTGGCCAACTGGCTGGCCGAAGGCCGTCTTGTCGAAAAATTCAAGACTTTTTTTCGCCATAAAGCCGCCCTGGTGTTCACTTCAATATATTTGCTGCACTTAGCCGGATTGTTTTGTACTTATGATTTTGAAACCGCCCTCGTGGAACTGCGCATCAAACTGCCACTACTGGCACTGCCGGTTATTTTATCTACCAGCCCCCTTATATCAGGAAAAACAATAAATACTATTTTGCTTTTTCATATTGCCGGAACATTGGTTTCTGGGTTGTACAGTTTTTATTTGTTTCAAACCAGCCCCGTGCAGGATATCCGCGATATTTTTATTATTTCGCACATCCGCTATGCGCTCAATATCTGTACCGATATCTTTATCCTGCTGTACTTTATTTTTACGAAAAACAAATTTAACCCTGGGATAAAAATCCTTTTTTCATTATTAACAGCGTGGTTCATCTATTTTCTTTTCTTCATGGAGTCGTTTACGGGAATCATACTGCTGATAATCACACTGGCTGCGGTATTGATAATCTTTGTTTTTAAACATTCAAAGCCGGTTTACAAAATATCTCTGCTGATATTTTCACTGGCGTTGGTGTCCGGCAGTGTTTTATATGTTCACAGTATTTACGAAAAGTATATAAACATTGACCCCGTAAACCCACAAAAACTTGAACAATTTACACGGCATGGAAACCCTTACGTCCACGATCTGAAAAATCCAATGACAGATAACGGTCATTATACCTGGATTTATGTGTGCGAACCCGAACTGAAAGAGGCCTGGGATAAGCGAAGTAAAATAAAATATGGCGAAAAAGATGCCGCTGATTCGCCGGTAAAATATACCATGATACGCTACCTGACCTCGAAAGGGCTGAAAAAAGATATGGATGCCGTAAACAGTCTTTCCGACGAAGAAATTGCT
>Ga0116171_10002812_pt1 | contig 16352 bp, 10 predicted proteins | sample AD_JPNHW2_MetaG_FD_89798 | JGI IMG/M metagenome (GOLD analysis project Ga0116171, IMG submission 89798) | Active sludge microbial communities of municipal wastewater-treating anaerobic digesters from Japan - AD_JPNHW2_MetaG | ecosystem: Engineered > Bioreactor > Anaerobic > Digestate | place... | reverse complement strand
TCGGGCGGCATGTTCGTCCAATCCGCCCGGTTTGTGGCCGAGCACCGGAAGAATCCCGGCACGGAGTTGTCGATCCATGGCATCGAGAAGACGGACGCGACGGGGCAGCTGTGCCGGATGAACCTGGCTGTGCACGGGCTGGAGGGCGACATCCGCCACGGCGGACAGGTCAACAGCTACTACGACGATCCGCACGAGGCCACCGGACGCTTCGACTTCGTCCTTGCCAATCCGCCATTCAACGTCAACGCCGTGGACAAGGAGCGGCTGAAGGATTCCACGGGTCCGGGGCGGCGGTTCCCATTTGGCCTTTCCAAGTCGGACAACGCGAACTACCTCTGGATCCAGTTGTTCCATTCCGCGCTGAATCCCAAGGGCCGCGCCGGATTTGTCATGGCCAATTCCGCCGCCGATGCCCGCAGCTCGGAGCAGGACATCCGGCAAAAACTGATTGAAAGCCATTCCGTGGACGTGATCGTCGCGGTCGGCCCCAACATGTTCTACACGGTGACGCTGCCCTGCACGCTCTGGTTCTTCGACAAGGGGAAGGGGAAGACGCCCCGAGCGGGTGCCGTTTTGTTCATTGACGCCCGGCACATCTATCGGCAGATCGACCGCGCCCACCGAGAATGGACGCCCGCGCAGATCGGCTTCATGGCCAATTTGGTGCGGTTGTATCGGGGCGAGGATCTCGACTACACGCTTGGGGGCAAGGAAGCCGAGGCCAAGATCGCGGAAGTCTTCGGCAAGAAGCCCAAATATGCCGATGTGGCCGGCCTGTGCAAAGCCGCCACATTGAAGGAAATCGAAGCCCAGGGTTGGAGCTTGAATCCAGGCCGATATGTTGGTGTCGCGCCAGGTGAGGAAGTCAGCGACGAGGACTTCAAGGAACTGCTCGAAGAACTTAATGAGGAACTGGAAACCCTAAACGCCGAAGCCCACAAGCTTGAAAAGACCATCGCCAAAGATATTGCCGAGATTATTGAGGCGTGATGAATGTAAAGGAATCTCCGGTCGCTGAAGTATGCACGTTGGTCACGCGAGGCATTTCGCCCGCATATGACGAACAGGGGATTCCTGTTTTGAGCCAGAAGTGCATTCGGGATAACCGGGTGATTTATGAAGCGGCGAGGTTGACGAATCCCGATAAGAAAAAAATCCCTGCGGACAAATTCATTCAAATATATGACGTCTTGGTCAATTCGACTGGCGTCGGAACACTTGGCCGTGTAGCCCAGGTGAAGCGGCTGGACAGAGAAGTAACAGTTGATTCACATGTTTCTATTGTTCGGCCCGATTCTGTTAAGATTGACCCGAGGTACTTCGGTTATGCGATGGTTTTGAACCAGCCGAAGATCGAGGCAATGGGAGAGGGCGCGACAGGACAGACCGAACTGTCGCGAACACGCCTTGGAATAGAAGTTCATATTCCGCGTCTATCGCTTCCAGTCCAACGCCGGATTGCTGGCATTCTGTCGGCCTACGACGAGTTGATCGATAACAGCCAGCGGCGCATCCGGATCCTGGAAAAGATGGCCCGATCCCTTTACCGCGAGTGGTTCGTCCAATTCCGCTTCCCCGGTCACGAAAAGGTGAAAATGGAAGGTGGCATCCCCACGGGATGGGGGAAGATTGCCTTGCCAGATTGCGTGCAGCTTAATCCGCGTGTGGTTGTCACTCGCGATGGCGAGAAACCGTTTGTTCCAATGGGCTGCCTCTCAAACGACTCAATGCTCATATCTGATGTCGAATCTCGTAGTGGCAATAGTGGTGCGAAATTTCAAAACGGCGACACACTGTTTGCCCGTATAACGCCTTGCCTGGAGAACGGCAAGACCGGGTTCGTCCAATTCCTGTCAGGAGCATCAGCCGTCGCTTTCGGTTCAACCGAATTCATTGTTATGCGTTCCCGCACGCTAACGCCTGAGTTTGTTTATTGCCTTGCCCGTAGCGACGAATTCCGTGGAACTGCTATTAAGAGTATGTCTGGTGCAAGTGGTCGGCAGCGCGTGCAAGAGCATTGTTTCGACGAATTCATAATTGCGCATCCGCCGCGTGCACTGCTCGACCGCTTCTCTGCCATCGTCTCGCCTAGCTTCCGCATGATTCAGAAACTCCACCTGCAAATCCAAAACCTCCGCCAAACACGCGACCTCCTGTTGCCGCGATTGCTGTCGGGTCAGGTCAACCTTAAGGAAAACTGAGCCATGGTAGACACCAATTCAATCCAACCCAACACGGTAACCGTATTAATAGGCCCTAATAGCTCGGGGAAAAGCCGATTATTGAGGAAGCTTTGTGCCAGTTGTTTACAGAGCGGAGATTCAGTACTGGCGATTGCTCCCACCATATTCGACCGCTTTAGGGAAATGCCTGTAAGTGGGCTTAAATTTTATGGGGCACGACAGGGCCGGCCGGCCGCTGCTAATGTATTTCGCTCTGCACTCTCACGCGCAGTGGATAAACCGAAAATAGTTAAAAACCTGACTCAGGCCTTGAAATATACAAAATTCGAGCCAGTTGTTGGGATAAGGCTTCTAGACGTCAGTATCGACAACTATATGGCGGGTTCTGATTATCTCGACCCAAACATGCGCGAGTCGCTGAAAAGTATGCTATTCAAGTGGCAGAATCAATATGGAAGCGACGGGGTTGTAAAAGTATCCCTGGATTCGTACTCATTCGAAGAACTGGACGCCATCTCTTTCGCAGAAATGTCCCGGTATGAAAATCATTTAAAAAAGACGAAGGCCGTTTCGAAAATTGAATATTATCTATACCGCGGTCGCGACCAGATTCCACTTCTAGAGGCGTGTTCTGGGGAAATATGTTTTATCACTACAATAGCATTCATCGCCACAAGGATCGAGCGAAGATCTGTAATTGCCATTGATGAGCCCGAAACCAGTCTTCATCCAACATGGCAAAAAGATTATGTCGAAACACTTTTGGATCTGTTCCATCACCATGAGCCTCGCATACTAATCTCAACACACTCTCCAATCATCATTTCAGGAGCGGAAGCGGCAAGGGGGAATATATCTGTCTACGAGATGGACGACGAAATACCAACCCCCTTTAAGCACATGCATTTGAGTCTTGAAGAAATGTATGACCGTTTGTTTGGACTGATAACGCCTAAAAATCATTATCTGTCACAGCGGGCAGTATCGATGATAAATGCTCTTGATGCGGGAGATCGAACCCTTGCCCAGATCATTGCCGAGCTGGAAGAATTTAGAAGAAAAAGCTATGACGAATCACAGAAGTTAGTCATCACTCGGCTAGAGGCCATAGCGCGACAGCTGGAATCCATAAAAAAGGGGTGAAAAGCATGATTACTTTTACCCCAGAAGAAGAACTGTTAATTGCTCGCCTAAGTGTTGTCGGTGGCTGGGAGGACGAAGAAGCCGCCGGGTTAAAAAGGAAGATCAAGGACTACTTTCTTGCAAGCGGAGTTCCATGTTGCTGCTACTGCCTTCTCTCGATGAGTGCGTGGCATCGAATGACGATTGACATTGAGCATGTGCTCCCCAAGCAACGATTCCCTCAATATACATTCGACCTGCGCAATCTCAACATCTCTTGCAAGCGGTGCAATATGGATATTAAGGGGGTGGACATTCGCTTCTTTCTTGGTTCACCTGACGAACCAAATCCATTTAGAAGCGAGCTCTATTCGTTAGTTCACCCGAATTTGGATCAGGCAAATAAACATCTTATGCTTATCAGCGTACAGCTTGGTAATAATCAATTAATTAAATATGTGATACGAGCGCCCAAGGGACAGTATGCCTACGAATATTTCGATCTGAAGGAAATCGAAGCCAACAGCTTCAGTAACGCCCAGGGTGTCGACATTGAATCTATTAGCGAGAGTCTCCCACCGGAAATTGTTAGCGAATTGAGACAAGTGCTTTCGGCGGTTGAGCGGCCATAGTAGAGTGATTATGTGCCCTACAGCGCAGAAAAACTGATCGAGCAGCTCGTCATTAAATTGGTAACGGTGCGAGCAAGGTTGCACTACGGGGCTTGGATAGAGTAGGGTAAATCCGTGATATTTAGGCGACAACAAGTACTGCTGACCCTGCTGGATGCGTTGGGCGGGGGGCCGGTGGGGCATACCGATTTCCAGAAGCTGTTGCTCCTGTTTACGCAGGAATGCGAAGCGGAGCCGTCGTATGAGTTTGTTCCGTACCGGTTTGGCGGGTTTTCGTTCACGTCGTATGCGGACAAACGGAAACTGATCGAGAAGGGGCTTTTGACGGAGGATGATCAGCATTGGGCCTTGACGGATGCGGGGCGGACGCAAGCCCGGAAGCCGGGCGGCGAGCCGTTGCAGAAGGTGGCGTTCTGCCGTCAGCATGCCGGGTTGCGGGGGAATGCGTTGATTGGCGAGCAGTACCGGCGATTCCCGTATTATGCCACGCGGAGCGAACTGCTGGACAAACTGGCGCTGGAGCCGGAGGCATTGTCGCGCATTGCGGCGGCGAGGCCGAAACGGCAGGCGGCGGGGCTGTTGACGATCGGCTATGAAGGGCGCAGCCTGGAGGGGTATCTGAACGAACTGCTACGGGCGGGCGTGACGGTTCTTTGCGATGTGCGGCGAAATCCGCTGAGCCGGAAGTATGGGTTTTCCAAGGGCACGCTAAGCAAGGCGTGCGCCGGGGTGGGGATCCGGTACGAGCATCTGCCGGAGCTGGGCATTGCCTCGGAGGCGCGGCAGGAGCTGGCCACGCAGGCGGACTACAACGAGCTTTTCGCGGAATACGAGCGGACATACCTCCCTGGGCAGGGGGCGGCTCTGGAGGAGATAGCGGGCTGGATCACGGCGGGCGACCGGGTGGCCTTGACCTGCTATGAGAGGCTGCCGGAACAATGCCACCGGCATTGCGTGGCGGAGGCGCTGGAACGGATGGGTGCCGCCGCCAAAGGCGCGCGGCACCTTTGACCAGCGACAAGGGGAGCGCATGGGCAAAGAACGGATTCTGATTACCGTCAAAACCTACCCGACGCTCTCCCGGAAGTACGGCGAGACGGTCTGCACGGCGGGCGTCCGGGAGGATGGCTCCTGGGTGCGGATCTACCCGGTTCCGTTCCGGCGGCTGGACGAAAAAGAGCAATACAGCAAGTTCGATTGGGTGGAGTGCGATCTGCGCAGGAACGTCAACGATCCCCGGCCGGAGTCATATTGTCCGCTGGACATGTCGAAACTGGTTCGGGCGGGCCATATCGATACAACGGACAAGTGGCGGGAGCGGCGGGAGATTCTGCTGAAGCGGGCGACGGTCCATGCACGGATGCAAGAGCTGATCGACGGGGCGAAGGCGAACCGCCTTTCCTTGGCGGTCTTCAAGCCCACCCGGATTCTCGATTTCATCTGGGAGCCGGAAGATCGGGAATGGAGCAAGACCAAGCTGGCCGAAATGCGAAAGCTGGCGGACCAGGGCGATCTGTTCGCGGAGGAGGCATGGCGGAAGACCTTCGAGGTGATCCCGAAGCTGCCCTATAGCTTCTCGTATCGCTTCGAGGATGCAGACGGGAAGAAAAGCACGCTGCAAATTCTGGACTGGGAAATCGGGGCCTTGTTCTGGAAGTGCAGGAAGCAATGCGGCGGCGATGAAGATCAGGCGTTGGAGAAGGTCAGAGTAAAATATGTGGATGCCTTCTGTAAAACAGATCAACATTTCTTTCTGGGGACAACGCAGCAGTTCCATTTTGTCGGCCGGAATCCATGGGTGATCATCGGCGTGTTTCCCATCCCGCACGAAAACCAGTTGGATTTGTTTTAGCCATGGCCCATGCCTACAGCGAAGACCAGTTGGTGGAGCAGCCTGCCGTTGAGCTTTTCAGGGATTTGGACTGGTCTACTGTTTCGGCCATGGAGGAAGTCTTCGGGCCGGGGGGCAGTCTAGGGCGCGAGAGTCCGGGGGAAGTGGTGCTGGTTACCCGATTGCGCGCAGCGCTGGAGAAGCTGAATCCCGCTCTGCCGCCGGAGGCGATTTCCAACGCCATAGACGAATTGACCCGCGACCGCTCGGCCATGAGCATCGAGGCGGCGAATCGAGAGGTGTACGGGCTGCTCAAGGAGGGCATTCCGGTTTCCGTTCCGGATCGCGAGCGCGGGGGGCAGAAGATCGAACGTCTGCGGGTGATGGATTGGGAGCACCCGGCGAACAACGATTTCCTGCTGGTGAGCCAGTTCAGCGTGACGGGGACGCTCTATACCTGCCGTCCGGACCTGGTGGGCTTCGTCAACGGGCTGCCGATGGTGGTCATCGAACTCAAAAAGCCGGGGGTGCCGGCGCGGCAGGCGTTCGACGAGAACCTGACGCATTATATGCAGCAGATTCCGGCGCTATTCTGGACCAATGCGCTGCTGATTGCCTCGAATGGGACGAGCAGCCGCGTGGGGTCGATTACGGCGGATTGGGGTCGCTTCTTCGAGTGGAAGAGGGTCGAGCGCGAGGACGAGCCGCGCCGGGTATCGCTGGAGACGATGCTACGGGGCGTGTGCGACAAGGGGCGCCTGCTGGATCTGATAGAGAATTTCACGCTCTTTTCGGAGCACAAGGCGGGGCTGGCAAAGATCATCGGCCAGAACCACCAGTTCCTGGGGGTGAACAACGCCATTGCCTCCATGCTGATGGCGCGAAAGGCGGGCCACGGGCGCGGGGGCGTGTTCTGGCAGACGCAGGGCAGCGGCAAGAGTTTTTCCATGGTGTTTTTCGCCCAGAAGATCCTGCGCAAACTGACGGGCAACTGGACGTTCGTGGTGGTGACGGACCGCGTGGAGCTGGATGACCAGATCGCCAAGACGTTCAAAGCTGCGGGGGCGGTGAGCGAGGCGGAGGGCGACCAATGCCACGCCGAGTGCGGGGCGCATCTGCGGGAACTGCTGCGGGGCAACCATCGCTATGTCTTTACGCTGATCCATAAGTTCCAGACGCCGGAGATGTTGTGCGACCGTTCGGACGTGGTCGTGCTGACGGACGAGGCGCACCGGAGCCAATACGATACGCTGGCGCTGAATATGCGGTCGGCGCTGCCGAAGGCGATGTTCGTGGCGTTCACCGGGACGCCGCTGATCGCGGGCGAGGAGCGGACCAAGGAGGTGTTCGGCGACTACGTGTCGGTCTACGACTTCCAGCAGTCGGTGCTGGATGGCGCGACGGTCCCGCTGTTCTACGAGAACCGGACGCCGGAGCTTCAGCTGATTAATCCGGACCTGAACGAGGACATCTACCGCCTGATCGAGGCGGCGGAGCTCGATCCGGAGCAGGAGGCCAAGCTCGAACGGGAATTGAGCAAGCAATACCACATCCTGACGCGCGACGACCGGCTGGAGACGGTGGCCGAGGACATCGTGCGGCACTTCCTGGGGCGGGGCTTCACGGGCAAGGGGATGGTGGTGTCCATCGACAAGGCCACGGCGCTCAAGATGCACGACAAGGTGCGGAAGCATTGGGCGGCCGAACAGAAGCGGGTGGAGAAGGAATTGCGGGGCTATGTCCTCCCGGAGGACAAGAAGAGCGAATTGCTGGATCGGCTGGAAATCCTGAAGACCACGGACATGGCCTTGATCGTCTCGCCGGGGCAGAACGAGATCCCGCTGATGAAGAAGCAGGGGCTCGACATCGAGCCGCACCGCAAGCGGCTGAACGAGTCGCAGCCACCCATGGACGAGAAGTTCAAGGATCCAGCGGACCCCCTGCGGCTGGTCTTCCTTTGCGCGATGTGGCTGACGGGCTTCGATGCGCCGAGCTGCTCCACGGTGTACCTCGACAAGCCCATGCGGAACCATACGCTCATGCAGACCATCGCGCGGGCCAACCGCGTGTTCCCCGGCAAGCACAGCGGCATGATCGTGGACTATGCCAACGTCTTCGCCTCGCTCGAAAAGGCCTTGGCCATCTACGGGCTGGGCACGGGTGGCGACCGGCCGGTCCGCGATAAGCAGAAGCTGGTGGAGGAGCTGCGCCAAGCCGTGCGGCAGGCGACGGTCTTTTGCAGCGGCAAGGGCGTCGATCTGGCGGCCATCGAGAACTTGCCGGCGGGCGGCCTAGAGCGGCTGGGGGCCCTCAACGACGCCATGAATGCGCTGATCGCCCCGGACGATGTCCGCAAGGAGTTCCTGGCCTTGGAGGCGCTGGTCCGGACGTTCTACCAGGCGGTCAAACCCGACCCGGCGGCCTTGGAGTTCGCGGGCCGTGCGGCCTGCCTGGGGGCGATTGCGGATGCCATTCGGGCGGTGCTCCATCCGGACCCGGTGGACATCGGCAAGATCCTGGGGCAGGTGCGGGAGGTGCTTGACATGTCAATCACCGGCGCCGACATACCTGGAAAGCCAGCCCCGTTGATCGACCTGTCCAAGATCGACTTGGAAGCGTTGCGCAAGCGGCTGGAGAAGTCCAAGCACCGGAACACCGACCTGGAGTTGCTCAAGGCCGCCATCCGCGCCCAGTTGGAGAAGCTGATCCGGTTCAACCGGACCAGGGCCGATTATCTCGAAAAGTTTGAAGAACTGATCGAGAGCTACAACAACGGCAGCCAGAGCATCGAAGAGACGCTGAAGAAGCTGTTGAACCTCACTGGCAGCCTGACCGAAGAAGAGCACCGCCATATCCGGGAGAACCTGAGCGAAGAGCAGTTGACGGTGTACGACATCCTGACCCGTCCGGGGCCGGATCTGACGACCGAAGAGCGCGAAGAGGTGAAGAAGGTGGCCCGGCAGGTGCTGGCGCGGCTTAATTCCTTGCTGGCCCTGGATTGGCGCCGCCAGACCCAGGCGCGGGCCAAGGTGCGTCTAGCCATCGAGGACACGCTGGACGGTGGCCTGCCCAAGCCCTATACCCCCGAACTCTACCAGTCCAAGTGCTCGGCCCTCTTCGAGCATGTGTATGAGAGCTATTACGGGGAAGGGGCCGGAGTTTATACCTCGGCTTGAGGCAGATCGGCTTGGGGGGCGTGGGAGTCTAGCTCCGGTCTTTGCCAGTCAGTTGATATTCGAAAAGATCGGCTTCTGCTGCCAGATGCCGAAGGCATTCCAGGAATTCGTCCTTGGTTGCTCCGACTATTGGCATCCAGGCCCGGGCCACGATCCGGTTCTTGTCATCGACTCCGAAACCAACCCCTTGGACGGAGCGGTTTCTCTGCCAAACGCGCATATGAAGGTCGTCATCGAAGTTCAATGCACTGCAACGCGCCACGATGCTGGTGAACTCCAAGGTTTCCTCCGTAAATTGCACGGCCACTCGTTGCGAGCGTCCGGTCTGGAGGCGAACGATCAAATCCCCGCCCCGGCATGCGACGTTCTTGGCATTTCGGCACCAAACGAGCCAATCAACTTTCCGCATGAATTCCCTCCCGCCGAAGGTCATCTTCAAAATCCTGCAAGGGGTGATCCACCGTCGACCCAAAGTGTTCTCGTTCCAGTTTGTCGGCAAAGGTCAGGATGCGCGAGAACAAGAGGGCAACTCTCTCGACGTCATGCGACTCGTCGGCCAACAAGACATCGTCTTCGACGGTAAGGTCGTACGACTTCTCATTTTCGGTCAAGATGACGCCAATCCTGCAGGAAGACCGGTCTGCCAGATCGGCAATTTCCCAAAACGCATTCTTGATTTCCACGCGGCCGACCGGACTGATGCATCGAACGACAAGGCGGCCGTTCGATTTTGATCGCAGCAACAAGGTAAAGGGTTGGCCGCGTCCGTTGCGCAACTTCATTGTGCCCAGCAAACGGCCATCGCCACCATCGGGCGCCCAACTCAAGCGCGGCCCCAAATCAAGGGTGTGCCGGAGGTTGTGGAAACGGGCAATGGCTCGATCGGCGACTTGTTCGTCGACGGCCAATGGACCGGCGGGGGTATTCAGCGCCCAAGCGGGGATGGGAAAGGCTGACTTGAGTGTCTCCGTTATGGGTTCGACTTTACGTCTTCCAATGGCCATTTCACGATCGACCTGGATGGTCCGGGGGGCTTTAAGCGTGTTTGAAAGACCCTCGTGCATCAGCCGCAGAAAATGGTTCATCCGTTCCAGGACGCGGTTGACTTGCAGGATCTCGACCGTGTCGGGAAGGTAGGGATAATACACCTGCAACTTCTCGTCTTCCTGCGGGAGATTGGACCGCGGGACGGTCAGCCGCCGATCCGTCAAGGAGCGGACCCGATCGATCCGGCCGATGCGCTGCTCCATGGAAGAGGGGGTCCACGAAATGCCGTAGTGGTATATGTTCGCACAGAAGGTGTGCAGGTCCTCGCCCTCCTGAAGGAGGTCCGTCGTGATGAGGACAAACGGATAGCCGGGCATGCGAAATTGCTGAACCACGGTCAGGTTGACCTGTTTCGACATGCCGGCGACCGGCTGTTGCTGCCGGAGTTGCGAACCGAACAAGCGAGCGGTCTGCACCAGTTGAGTGGTCGGCGCCTCCCGGGCATTGACATCGATAATCAGTTCATAATTATTGGCGATCTCGGCCAGTTCATCAAAGGCGCCCCAGTTCCTCTGGGCAAGGGGGATCGACATTTGGCGATTGAGTTCAGCCAGATAGTCGGTAATGAATCCGATGTCCCGGTGCTTGGCTTCGGGATCGGTTTCGCGGGCAAGGGTGCGGGGCTCCATGCTTTTCAAGCGGCCGATGGCCAGAACATACAAATCAATGATGGAATGACCCAAGCGGGCGGCCGTGGACAGCAACTGAGCCCGCAACTGGGCCTCGCGAAACCTTGCAAGAGGAGTGCCTTTTTTGGGGGCGGGCTAAAGTCGGTCCCGCAGTGCACTCTGTTCCGGCCGACGAATCTCGGTGAAGAATGTTGCCACCTCCAGTTCGTCGCTAAACTCCGGTGCTTCGGCCACGGGCTCGTTTTCCCGCGATGATTCGAACCGTTCCCGCCTGACGAGATCGGCTTGCATGGCCAATTCGTCCCCATGCTCGTTCATCAGTTCCAAAGCGGCTGCCTGGGCCGCCTCGATTTTTTCTGGCCGCTGATATTTCTTGCTGGGTCGGTGCTTCAGATAACTTGCGGCCTTGGCTCGGATTTTGATCAGCAGTTCGGACGTGCCAATCCCCAAATGCCGGGCCAGGGCTTCGGTTACGCGGCCGGGTTCCACCTTCAATAGCTCGGCCACGAAGTTGTCCGCGAAGAACGCGGCAAAGGTCGTGCCTTGCTGGATGAATCGCCTTTGGATATTTGCGCCGCTGATGACCCCCCGCGGGCCTTTTCCGCGGAAAAACCAGGCGAAGAAAGTATCCGTTCCGCCCTCGTCGTCCTGAGGCAGCAGGTCATCGTCGTAATCGGGCTCATCTTCGTCCGCCGTTGCCGAGGAAGAACGGCTGTATTTGGCGGGTTTCTGTTCGTCGCGGTATTGGCGGACGACCCGATCGAACCGCGCGTATGTTTCCGGCGGCAGTTTCTCTCTTAACCAGCGAATCAGCCACTTGTCGTATTCATGGTCCAGCTTGCGCTTCAATTCCGTCACGGAAGCAACTCGGCGGACGAACACCAGCGATTTACGCCCGTGCTGCCATGAGTCCTTCAGGGTTTCTATCAAGGCATCCATCTTCGGGTGGGGCATCTCTTCGCGGAACTTGCGCCGATAGCTGTCACTCATTCGGTTGACGTCGTTTACGTCAATGCCGACCTTTTCCCAGGGCTTATCCGCTTGCGCGGGATCGTCGAAATTGCCTTCCACATCCGGCTCATCATGCCGCAGACGGGCGGTTTTGAAGAAACTTTCAAAGGATGCCAGCATCCCGATTTGAAAAGACATGTTGAACTTGTCCGAGCGGAGCAATTCGGCGACTTTCTTTTGCACCAGGGCGACGATGAGATGCTGGCGGGGGTCGGATACGACGATCGGTTCATCGTGCCGTTGAACGCCGCCGCCTCGCCATTCACGTCGATATTGGTTTTTGGTCAAGACGGTTCCAGCCACTTTGAGACTGGTTACCCGCCGGATCAGAATTTGGGCGACGAGGTTCTTTTTTGCCTCATCATCCAAATCGTCGCGCGTGAGTTTTTCGAATCCATGACCCAGACCCGCGACATTCAGTTGATTCCAAATCTGGCCATAGTCGCCTTCCAAGGGGGTGGCAGAAAGGAACAGCACTCGTTTCGCCCGGGAGCCGTACTGGGGGAACTCGCGATGGTTTCCGGGTTTATAATCCGGGTGCCCCAAAACCGCCGCGAGAACGCGGTTGCGGGCCGCGACCTGCGTCCCCAATCCGTGTTTGAGATTATGGCCCTCATCAATGATGACCAAATCAAAAACCGGCAGGGCACAACAGACCGCCCGGGCAAAGTTGGTCTTGAACTCGTCTTTCCCGGCCTTGAGATTCAAACAAGCCGGCTTTAGTCCTGGAATGTCTTCAAGCAGAGATCTCCGCCATGATTTCCGGCGCCCCTGGTTGCCTTTATCGCTCATTCCCAGGCTGAAGGAACTCATGCGGGCAAAGAAGTCCCGGTGAGGATCGATGGCGACCTCGTGCACCAGGTCAGCCAGGTTTTCGCACATAACCAGCGGCCGGGTTGGCTGGCCGTCAATGGTGCGGTTGCGGAAGTCGGTAAACCGGACGTTATGCTCGGCGAAATTCGCCATCTCCTTCATCCACTTTTTCTGGATATTCTTGCGGGGGGCGATGATCAGCACTTTGAAGTCGGGATGGAAATGCCGGAACAGGGCCAGAACGCCAAGAGCAACGTAGGTTTTACCCATTCCGACTTCATCAGCCAGATAGGCAACCCGGTGTTTCTCCAGCATGTTGTGGATGGCGACGGCGCCTTCCAGCTGCTCTTCCGCACGTGGGCCTTTGCCGATACGGCTGCCAAAGTTCAACAGGCATCCGGCTGTTTCGAGGCCGATCATGACTCCTCCGCTGCGACCGGCCGGGCGCGCTTGAGGAACCACGGTTCAAACCATTGGAGAAACGAGACCATTTCTGCAGGGCCAGTTTCAATCAGGTGCTTTTGAAGTTGAAGGTGTCCCGTCGCAATCTGGTTGTCCAGCGCGTGCGTGTCCCGGCGATGCTCCCGGACGAAATCCGGCTGTGTGCGGCTGACTTCGTCAAGCACTGCCGTGCACAGAGGAAATGCAAATAATAATCTAAGCTGCGGCCTCGTCCCTGGCTGAACTCCATCATGACTTTTCCTAAAAACACGGGGAGACTATCGAACCGCTGACCGAAGAGACGGCTGGCGGCCTGTTTGGAGTTTTCCGGCAAGGCATGGACGATGGCCTGCTCCAAGTTACCGAAGTCATGGAAGATCTCGGCAAAGGTGTCAAAGAAGGTTTCTTCCTTGGTCAGGCGTTTCGCCTGCGCCAGTAAATTCGTGCCATCTTCGGCCGGTCCCGATTCGGGGACCCGCGCTTTCAGAAATTCGGTCTTTTGAGCCAGCGTCAGCTGTGACCAATAGCGCAAGATGTCGGCGGGGGTCAGGTCCAAGAGGCAGGCCGCCGGTTTATGCTCGCCCTCCTCCTGAACCAGGATGAATGCCGGCCCCTTGCCGGCTTCCTCTACCGTGAGAATCGAGGTGGACTGCAAGACGCGATGCAGCTCCGTTTCTGCCTCCGGCGGGAGGCGGATCCACTTCTGGGCGGCCAACGATTTCAGGCGAAAGAGAACCGTTCCCAACCCCTTGATTGTCCAGGCCGGGGAGGGATGCGCCGCCTCCGAGTTCCAATAGGCATCCGCGACCCCGGAATCCCAGTTGTAGCGCAATGCCAAATCGGTCCCGTTTTCGAAGGACAGTTCTTCGGTTTCGGTTTGAGGCATGAATTTTGTGAACCGAGTCTTTTCCGGCACCAGCCACCAATCGGGTCGGCGGGCAGTCGAAGCTTCATATAGAAAAGCCGTTTCGTCATTCCCGGCGCGAGGGTTGTTTTTTTGCGCGTGGTGGGCGGCGGAGGTGAGATTGACCGAGCCAGTGAAGAACACTTCCCTGCGAGAGGACGGATGGAAGAATCGATACACCTTGGCATGCACGAAACGGGGGCGGGCATCGGTCCGCCTCCCGGAACTCAGAAGGTCGTCAGGCAGTTTTGCCCAGAAAACATTATTCTTTTCCAGCTGGCGGATACCGGCATAGACGGATTGCGAACAAGTGACTTCGCCCGCGGCGTTCCTCGGCAGAAAGATGCGGATTTCCCGGGGTGAAAATCGGTCGATTAACTGCTTGAGAGGGAGCTTATGAAGGGCCTCGTCGAAATAGGGGGAAATGATCTCCAGGTTCATATTCTGGAGGGAGTCGCCGGCGACAGATCCGATGAAGTCAGCGACGTTCTCCCGGCCATTGTAGAAACGGGGGTGCAGCTTTCCCCGGATGGATCTCATCTTCCGCTTTTTAGTTCCGCGCAGAAATGAGCGAATGGCGCGCAGCGGAGCCTGGGCTTCTCTAGACTGGGAGGAAGTGCGGCGTTCCAAATCGTTAAGGAATCCAATCAAGTCGGTGCGCAGGCTGGTGAATTCGGATTCCTGGATTTCCTCGATCTGGCATACTTCGACATTTTCCCACCAGCCGGCTCTTGTCAGATTGGCCGACAAGGTGGCGACGATCAACGTCTGGCTGTGGGTGCCGTCTTCACCTGCTTCGAGATCCTCAACCAGAGCGAATACGTTCTTGGAATGGAAAATATAGCCATCCAGCCGAGGCCGCATGCTGATTCGCTTGATCGCAAGGCGGCTGGGACCCGCCCCTTGCAGGAGGCCATTGCGGTCATAATATACCGCCACGCCGTGCGTCACGGAATGCAGGGCCTCGTCCAGCTGGAGAAGCCGCAATTTGGAGGCCGGGCTGGCCGAGAGATCGAAAAACAGCGGCAGGATTTGATTTTCAAAAAAGTCGGGCTCGAACTGGTAAGTCAAAAACATTCCCGCCACAAGCCGGCGCTGGCGAAGCCGTTCCTCTAGCTGATCGGACAACACGGCTCTGGGCATGGTGGCCATGGCTAACGCGACAGCTCCGACGCAACATTCCACATCGCATCCAAGAAGTAGGAGTTCCACCATAGGCCCGGAATCGTGGTCTTGGGAGGCAGGTCAGCCACTCCCGCGTCCAGATAGCGGACCATCAGCCGGTCCTTCGAAAGCTCGATCCACGCTCCAGCCCCGGCCCGGGTTTTCATGACGGATGCATTTTGATCGATCAACAGCCGGATGGCGTCCGCATGGGAACCCCGGGCAAGCGCGTTGGCAATTTGCAGCCAGCGTTGTCCGGTATCCTGATCGCCGGTGGCATCGCGCAGATCCGGCTCCATTTCACCGAGGGATCCGCAAGAAATGGAATTCAATCCCGCCCCCCAATTATCTTTGGCTGCCCGGGCGATCGCCTGGAGGGTTTGGCCCTCATGGGACATCGCAAAATCGAACAAAGCCGCGGCAGGTACCAGCAGGCCCTCGGCGATGCGGATTCGGTCCAGCCAGTAAGCGGTTTCCTCGCCGACCGAACCAAGGCTCTGGCAAATCTTGGCCCAATGGCCAACACCGGCAGGCGTTTTCCATTCGAACCCGGGGATTTCCAGGGTCTTCTGGATCGCGGTGGCCAAGGTTGCCTGCCGGCCATTCGTTAGGTCGGGTTCTATGCCGCACAGAAGGTGCCGCTTATACATTTCCCGTTCCGGCCCTCCCATCCGACGCGGCCATATCAAGGCGATGGATTCCAATATTGAACGATTGCGCCCGGTTGTCTCCAGCTTGATCCGGGGTTTGATCAACCAATCAACCAGCTGGTCGACATTGGCGGCGATGATCGGCAGGTAGACTCGCTCTACAAGGTCGCGACCTGCCGGCGTCAGGCGGGCGGGGACCCCCTTGCTGATCAACCCTGAATCTCTGGCTGGTCCGGTATAAAGTCCCCATAAGCCATAGGTGCGCTGATTTCCAAGAATTTGGCAGGCGGGATCAGTTCCCAGCCCAATGGCTGGGCTTTCGCTGGCGGCCCGCTTGACGCGCTCGATACCGCGTATTTTCTCGTCCTGGTTGATCCGGTAACGGACATGCGCGGCCAGCTGTTCCCACATGAGAAAAACAGCGAGATCTTGGTTGGTGCCGCCTTCATCGGCCACCCGTTCAACGAAGTAGTAGCCCAGAAGCAGGGTGGTGAAATCCCGCACAGATGCGCTCACGGTGGTCAGATTTCCAACCACACGTCGTCCAAGGCGAGACCAGATCGTCTGAATGCCCAAGGGGTCCCGAGATCCGGGGACGGCAGCCTGAGGGTCGATGGCGGTTAAAAATGGTCCATGCAGCATTTGCAGCCTGCAACCAGCATGTAAGTCGTTCGAATCACTTGTATATTATGAAAAATGGATTGGACTGATACAAGTATGAATTAACCCGTCCGATTGGCGTGACG
>Ga0116171_10002811_pt1 | contig 16352 bp, 12 predicted proteins | sample AD_JPNHW2_MetaG_FD_89798 | JGI IMG/M metagenome (GOLD analysis project Ga0116171, IMG submission 89798) | Active sludge microbial communities of municipal wastewater-treating anaerobic digesters from Japan - AD_JPNHW2_MetaG | ecosystem: Engineered > Bioreactor > Anaerobic > Digestate | place... | reverse complement strand
CAGACCCTTGAGCGACATCACCTTCGTGATCGCCGCGGTCAGCGTCGTCTTGCCGTGGTCAACGTGCCCAATCGTCCCCACGTTGACATGCGGCTTGGTGCGATCAAACTTCTGCTTGGCCATGCCTGCCCCCTTCTCAGTAAGCCCAACCGCGCGCCTTGGCAATCACCTCGTCAGCAATGGCCTTCGGCACTTCTTCAAAACGGTCGAACTGCATCGTGTACGTCGCCCGCCCCTGTGTCATGGAGCGGAGCTGCGTAGCATACCCGAACATCTCCGCTAAAGATACCCACGCGGCGATCACCCGGGCCCCGCCGCGCTGCTCGAGACCCGTGATCTTGCCGCGCCGAGCGTTGAGATCGCCGATGACATCGCCCATGTACTCCTCGGGCGTGACAACCTCGACCTCCATAAGCGGCTCCAGCAGCACAACATCGGCCCTGCCCGCCGCGTCCTGAAACGCCATCGATCCTGCCACCTTGAAGGCGATCTCCGAAGAATCCACCTCGTGGTAGGAGCCATCGAGCAGCGAGACCGTCACACCGATCATCGGAAAGCCGGCCAGCACCCCGTGCTGCATCGCTTCCCGGATCCCCTGGTCGACCGGCTTGATGAACTCCTTCGGGATCGTGCCGCCCACGATCTCGTTCTTGAACTCGTAGTCGCCACCGTCGCCCAGGGGGGAGATGCGGATCTTGGCGTGCCCGTACTGGCCGCGACCCCCGGTCTGGCGGACGAACCGTCCCTCGCCGATCGCCGACTGCTTGATCGTCTCGCGATAGGAGACGTGCGGCTTGCCGACCGAGGCGTCCAGCTTGAACTCGCGAACCAACCGGTCGACGATGATCTCCAGGTGCAGCTCGCCCATCCCCGCGATGATCGTCTGGCCGGTCTCTGGATTGGTGTGCACCCGGAAGGTGGGGTCCTCCTGCGTCAGCTTGGCCAGCGCCAGGCCCAGCTTGTCCTGGTCCGCCTTGGTCCTCGGCTCGATCGCCACGTCGATGACAGGCTCCGGGAACTGCATCGCCTCAAGCACGATGGGGTGCTTGGGATGGCAGATCGTGTCACCGGTGACAACGTGTCGGAGCCCCACGACAGCGGCGATGTCCCCTGCGAACAGGTCCCTGAGCTCTTCACGCTTGTTGGCGTGCATCTTGAGCAGGCGCCCGAGGCGCTCGGTGTTGCCGGTGCGAGGGTTGAGAACCTGGTCGCCGGAGGAAAGATGCCCCGAGTAGACCCGGACGAAGGCAAGCTGCCCGACGAAGGAGTCGGTCATGATCTTGAACACCAGCGCCGCGAACGGCGCCTCGTCGTCGGGTGGTCGCGTCTGGGTCGTCCCGTCCGGTGTGTGCCCTTCAATCGCCACGACGTCGAGCGGAGAAGGCAAGAAGTCGACGACGGCATCGAGGAGGAGCTGTACCCCCTTGTACCTGAAGGCCGAGCCGCACAGGACCGGCGTGACCACCCCGGCCACTGTCTGCCGACGGATGCTACCGCGCAACATGGCGGCGTCGACGGGCTCGCCCGCGACGTAGTGCGCGAGGAGATCCTCGTCGTTCTCGGCGAGGGTCGCGATTAGCTTCTCGCGCCACTCCCCGAAGGGCTTGTCAAGCTCGGCGGGAATGGGCTGACGCTCGAAACGGGCCCCCAGGCTCTCGTCATCGAAGACGAAGGCACAACCTTCGACGAGGTCGACGACGCCCTTGAACCCCTCCTCGACTCCGAGCGGGAGTTGCAATGCGATCGGGCGAGCCCTCAGCTTCCGGCGCATCTGGTCGATGGCACCCCAGAAGTCAGCGCCAACCCGGTCCATCTTGTTGATGAAGGCGATTCGCGGCACTCCGTAGCGGTCGGCCTGACGCCAAACCGTCTCGGACTGGGGCTCGACGCCGCCGACTGCACAGAACACCGCAATCGCGCCGTCGAGCACGCGCAGGCTACGCTCGACCTCAGCGGTGAAGTCGACGTGGCCTGGAGTGTCGATGATGTTGATGCGGTGATCGTGCCAGAAGCAGGTGGTGGCAGCAGAGGTGATCGTGATGCCCCGCTCTTGCTCCTGCTCCATCCAATCCATGGTGGCGGTCCCGTCGTGGACCTCCCCCATCTTGTAGTTCACGCCCGTGTAGTAGAGGATCCGCTCGGTAGTCGTCGTCTTACCGGCATCAATGTGCGCCATGATGCCGATATTGCGAGTCCTCTCTAAGGGTGCGAGTCGGGGCATTTTTTCAAAGAACCCTTGCTGCGCGGTACGCGGCTTCTGTGTTGTTACTGCCTCACTGCAGGACTACCGGAAGATCACCACCGATAGTGACTGAACGCCTTGTTGGCCTCGGCCATGCGGTGGGTATCGTCCTTCTTCTTCATCGCCCCACCACGATTGTTCGCGGCATCGATAAACTCGCCGGCAAGCCGTTCCATCATGGACTTCTCGCCACGAGCCTTTGAGAAGTCGATGAGCCAGCGGATCGACAACGAGAGCTGACGGCCTGGTGGAACTTCGACCGGCACCTGGTAGGTGGAGCCACCGACGCGCCGGGACTTCACCTCAACCTGCGGCTTGATGTTGTCCACCGCGCGCTTGAAGACCTTGACCGGGTCGTCCTGGGTACGCGTCTTGATGATCTCGAGGGCTCCGTAGAAGACGCCCTCGGCCACCGTACGCTTGCCATCCCGCAGAATCGAGTTGATGAAGCGTGTCACGAGCTGCGAGTTGTAGATCGGATCGGGAATGACCTCCCGCCTTTGCGGGTAACGACGGCGCGGCATGGCTACTTACCTCCCGCCTTGGTGGCCTGCTTCTGACGCTTGGTGCCGTACTTGGACCGGCTCTGGTTGCGCCCAGCGACACCCTGTGCGTCGATGACGCCACGGATGACGTGATAGCGCACCCCAGGGAGGTCCTTGACGCGCCCGCCGCGGATCAGTACCACCGAGTGCTCCTGCAGATTGTGACCTTCACCGGGGATGTAGGTCGTGACTTCGATGCTGTTGGTGAGGCGGACGCGTGCCACCTTTCGCAGCGCCGAGTTGGGCTTCTTGGGGGTCGTCGTGTAGACGCGGGTGCACACCCCACGCTTTTGCGGGCAAGACTTGAGCGCTGGGCTCTTCGTCTTGTCGACCACGGCCATCCGCCCGTGGCGTACGAGTTGGGCAATCGTCGGCATCGTCTCCTCACTTCAACTGGAAGGGCCAAGCCTGTTCCGGTGCTTGGCCCCCGGTTGCCACACCAACGCCACCGAGGGCGCAGGGGGGAAATTTTAGGTCAGGCCCGTCACTCTGTCAACTGCTGACGGGCCGGCTGGGCAGCGTCGCGGTCATGTCATCAAGGTCCGGAACCTCTTCGAGCCCCTCCTGCTCTTCGGGCTGCGGCATTTCCTCTGGTGGCACGGGTGCCACCTTGAAGTGGTGGTAGGCCTTGGCGCCGGTGCCGGCGGGGATGAGGCGGCCGACGATGACGTTCTCCTTGAGGCCGTAGAGATGGTCCACGCGTCCCGAGACTGCAGCCTCCGTGAGGACGCGTGTGGTCTCCTGGAAGGACGCCGCCGACACGAACGACTCGGTTGCCAGCGCCGCCTTGGTGATGCCCAGGAGAATCGGTGCGAAGCGCGCGGGCTGGCCCCCCAGCCGCTCGATGCGCTCGTTCTCCTCCTGGACGCGGTAGCGAGGCACCTGCTCCTCGAGCAGGAAGTCGGTATCGCCCGGATCCGTGATCTTCACGAACCGGCACATCTGCCGCACGATGGTCTCGATGTGCTTGTCGTTGATGGTGACGCCCTGGGTGCGGTAGACCTCCTGGATCTTGTCGACCAGGTAGCGCTGCAGCTCGGTCTCGCCCAGTACCGCAAGGACGTCGTGGGGATCGACGGGGCCATCGGTCAGCGACTCGCCCGACGCCACCCATTCACTATCCTGGACGATGAGGTGGGCAGCCTTGGGGATGGCGTACTCGCGGCTGATCTGCTCGCGACCCTCGACCACGACCTTCCGAGTCCCGCGGCTGGCCTCGCCGATGTGGACGATGCCCGAGATCTCGCTGACCACGGCGGCGTCCTTCGGACGACGCGCCTCGAAGAGCTCGACGACGCGCGGCAAACCGCCGGTGATGTCCTTGGTCTTCGTGGTTTCGCGGGGAATTTTGGCCACCACGTCACCAGGACTGACAGCGTCGCCCTCGGCCACCATGAGATGCGAGCCGATCGCGAGCTGGAAGCGTCGTTCCGTCCCGTCCTCGGTGCGGACGACGATGGTCGGGATGCGGCGATCGGCACCCAGCGGCTCGATGACGATCTTCTGGGTGTGGCCAGTGATCTTGTCGGTCTCCTCGCGGACGTTCTCGCCCTCGATGAGGTCGTCGTAGGCGATTCGCCCGGCGACCGTGGTGAGCACCGCCGAGGTGAAGGGGTCCCAGCGCGCGAGCACCGTGTTGGGCTCCACCCAGTCGCCGTCCGTGACCAGCAGCACGGAGCTGTAGACCAGGTTGTAGCGCTCGCGCTCCCGGCCCCGCTCGTCGCACACCGCCACCTTGGCGTTGCGGGCCACCACCACCGTCTCCTTCTTGGTGTTGGTGACCGCCTGGACGTTGAGGAGCTTGACAACGCCCGACCGGCTGGCCTTGTGCTGCGACTGCTCGGTGGCCCGGGTGGCGGTTCCACCATAGTGGAAGGTCCGCATGGTGAGCTGGGTGCCCGGCTCGCCGATCGACTGAGCCGCGATGATGCCGACGGCCTCGCCCATCTCGACCAGCCGTCCGGTCGCCAGCATGCGCCCGTAGCATTTGCGGCATGCCCCACGCCGCGTCTCGCAGGTCAACAACGAGCGGATTTTGACTCGCTCGTAGCCGGCGTCCTCGATCGCGCTGGCGATCTCCTCGGATACCTCGGTGTTGGCGGGGCAGATCATTGTGCCCTCGACCGGGTCCACGATGTCCTCGGCGGTCACACGGCCCACCAGGCGATCGCGCAGCTTCTCGAGGATCTCGCCGCCCTCGGTGATGGCCGTGACGAAGATGCCGTGGTCGGTGCCGCAGTCAGGCTCGGTGATGATGACGTCCTGGGCCACGTCGACGAGGCGCCGCGTCAGATACCCCGAGTCAGCGGTCTTGAGCGCCGTGTCCGCCAAACCCTTGCGTGCGCCGTGGGTGGAGATGAAGTACTGCAACACCGAGAGGCCCTCTCGGAAGTTGGCGGTGATGGGCGTCTCGATGATCTCGCCGGAGGGCTTTGACATGAGGCCGCGCATGCCGGCGATCTGCCGGACCTGCTCCTTGGAGCCTCGGGCCCCGGAATCGGCCATGATGAAGATCGGGTTGGCCTCGCCGCTTTGCTCCGTCCGGCGACGCATCTGCTTGAACATCTCGTCGGACACGCGCTCCGTCACGCGGTGCCAGATGTCGACGATCCGGTTGTGACGCTCACCTGACGTGATGATGCCCTGGGAGCGCTGCCCTTCGACCAGGTCCACTTCCTTGAGGGCATTGGCCACCAGTTCGCCCTTGGCGTCCGGGACGACCATGTCCGCGGAGCCAATCGAGATGCCGGCGGTGGTCGCCCAGGCGAAGCCCAGGTTCTTGAGGCAATCTAGCAGCCGAACCGTGACCGCATGACCAAAGCGCAGGTAGGCGAAGGACACCAGGCTCTGCAACCCGGCCTTCTTGAGCTGCGCGTTGACGAACGGGATCTCGGGCGGCAGCGAAGCGTTGAGGATCACGCGGCCAACTGTGGTTTCGAGGTGGAAGTTGCTCACCACCTTCGTCTCGGCGTGCAGGATGTCCTGACTGTCGGCCTCGACGGTCATGTCGATCAGGTTCCCGCTGACGATGACTTCGACAGGCTGCAGAGTCTCAACCCGACCGTTGGCATGGGCCAGCAGAACCTCGTCGATGCTGGCGAACACCTTGCGGCGCCCCGTGCTCTCACCGCCGAGCTTCTCCGATGTCAGATAGTAGATGCCCAACACCATGTCCTGGGAGGGCACGGCAAGCGGCTTCCCGGAGGCCGGAGAGAGGACGTTGCGGGGCGCCAGCATGAGGACTCGGGCCTCGAGCTGGGCAACCGGCGAGAGCGGCACGTGCACCGCCATCTGGTCGCCGTCGAAGTCGGCGTTGTAGGCCGCGCAGACCAGGGGATGGATGCGGATGGCCTTGCCCTCGACCAGGACCGGCTCGAAGGCCTGAATGCCCAGCCGGTGCAGCGTCGGAGCTCGGTTGAGAAGCACCGGGTGCTCGCGGATCACCGTCTCCAGGGCGTCCCAGACCTCGGGGGTGCGCTGCTCGACGAGCTCGCGCGCCATCTTGATCGTCGTGACCAGGCCTTTCTTCTCCAGCTCGTGGTAGATGAACGGCTTGAACAGCTCGAGGGCCATCTCCTTGGGAAGACCGCACTGGTGCAACTGCAGCTCCGGGCCGACCACGATGACCGAGCGACCAGAGTAGTCGACGCGCTTGCCGAGCAGGTTCTGCCGGAAGCGCCCCTGCTTGCCCTTGAGGGCGTCGGAGAGTGACTTCAGTGGACGTCCGTTGGAGCCCTTGATGACCCGCCCGCGGCGGCCGTTGTCGAAGAGGGCGTCCACCGCCTCCTGAAGCATGCGCTTTTCGTTGCGAACGATGACCTCGGGGGCCCGCAGCTCGAGCAGCTTCTTCAGCCGGTTGTTGCGGTTGATGACGCGGCGGTAGAGGTCGTTGAGGTCGGAGGTGGCGAATCGTCCGCCGTCAAGGGGCACCAGGGGGCGCAGCTCCGGCGGGATGACCGGGATAACCTCGAGGATCATCCACTCCGGGCGGTTGCCCGACTTCCGGAACGCCTCCACGACCCGCAAGCGCTTGGCAGCCTTCTGCCGCTTCACGACCGACGGCTCGGTGCGCATGAGCAGGCGGAGCTCGCCCGCCATCTCGTCGAGGTCGATGCGCCGCAACAGCTCCTGGATCGCCTCGGCCCCCATCTTGGCCACGAAGGCCTCGCCGAACTGCTGGTGGTACTCGCGATACTGCTCCTCACCGAGGATCTGCTTCTCGTCGAGGGTGGTGTCACCCGGATCGACCACGACGTAGGCCTCGAAGTAGAGCACCCGTTCGAGGTCGCGCATGGTCACGTCGAGGAGCTGGCCAATGCGGCTGGGGAGCCCCTTGAAGAACCACACGTGGGAGACCGGCGCCGCCAGCTCGATGTGGCCCATGCGCTCACGGCGCACCTTGGAGCGCGTCACCTCGACGCCGCACTTGTCGCACACCACGCCGCGGTGCTTCATGCGCTTGTACTTGCCGCACAGGCACTCCCAGTCGGTGACGGGGCCGAAGATGCGGGCGCAGAAGAGGCCGTCGCGCTCGGGCTTGAAGGTCCGGTAGTTGATGGTCTCCGGCTTGGTGACCTCGCCGTGGGACCAGGAACGGATCTTCTCCGGCGACGCCAACGATACGCGCATGGCGTCGAAGTCGTTGATCGCCTTGGGCCGGGCAAAGAAGGCACGGGCATCGGATGGCATGCTGCTCATGGCCTGCACCTCACTCCCCCTCGTGCTTGATCAGCTCGACATCAAGCCCGAGGCTCTGCAGCTCACGCACCAGGACGTTAAACGACTCGGGCAACCCCGGTTGCTCCGGGACTTTCCCCTTGACGATTGCCTCGTACACCCGCGAGCGCCCCTCCACGTCGTCCGACTTGACGGTGAGCAGCTCCTGCAGGGTATAGGCGGCACCGTACGCCTCCAGCGCCCAGACCTCCATCTCGCCAAGTCGCTGGCCGCCGAACTGGGCCTTGCCACCCAGTGGCTGCTGGGTGATGAGCGAGTAGGGTCCGATGGAACGGGCGTGGATCTTGTCGTCTACCAGGTGGGAGAGCTTGAGCATATAAATGTAGCCGACAGTGACACGTTGCTCGAAGGCGTCGCCGCCTAGGCCGTCGCGCAGGACGGTCTTGCCGTCCTCAGGCAGGCCTGCATCGACGAGCAGCCCGCGGATCTCGTCCTCGATCGCGCCGTCGAACACCGGCGACGCGAACTTCAGCCCCAGCGCCTTGCCGGCCCAACCCAGATGGGTTTCCAGGATCTGGCCGACGTTCATGCGGCTGGGAACGCCCAGCGGATTGAGGACGATCTCCACCGGGGTGCCATCCTGCAGGAACGGCATCTGCTCGTCAGGGAGCACCACGGAGATCACGCCCTTGTTGCCGTGACGGCCGGCCATCTTGTCGCCAACCTGCAGCTTGCGCTTCATGGCGACATAGACCTTGACCTGCTTGATCACACCCGGTGGCAGCTCGTCGCCGGCCGTGAGGAGCTTGATGCGCTCGTCGTTGAGCTTTTCCAGGACGGCCAGTTGCGACTCGGCCTGGTTGACCAGCAGCCGCACCCGCTCCCGTAAGGTCGAATCGGCCAGAGGCAGCGCCAACATCTCGGCCCGCGTCAGCTCGGGGACCGCCGTCCGAGGCAGCTTGCCACCCTTCTTCGCCAGCGTCTCGCCACTCCGGGCGGAAACGACTTCCTCGCTGACCTTGGCGCCGTCGAGAATCTGCTGCAGCTTCTTGTTGCGCTCCTCGATGATGATGCGCCGCTCGTCATCGGAGTTCTTGCGGATGCGCCCGATCTCCTCGCGCTCGATGGCCTCGGCGCGGGAGTCCTTGTCGGCGCCACGGCGGGCGAAGATCTTGACGTCCACGACCACCCCTGAGATACCCGGCGGGCACTTCAGGGAGGCGTCACGCACGTCTCCAGCCTTTTCCCCGAAGATGGCACGGAGCAGCTTCTCTTCCGGGGTGAGCTGGGTCTCGCCCTTGGGCGTCACCTTGCCGACCAGGATCGAGCCCGGACGCACGTGGGCGCCGATGCGGACGATCCCTGCCTCGTCGAGGTCCTTGAGTGCACCCTCTGCGACGTTGGGGATGTCGCGGGTGATTTCCTCGGGCCCGAGCTTGGTGTCGCGCGCGGCAACCTCCAGCTCCTCGATGTGGACCGAGGTGAAGTAGTCTTCCCTCACCAGCTTCTCGGAGACGACGATGGCGTCCTCGTAGTTGTAACCACGCCACGGCATGAAGGCAACCAGCACGTTCCGCCCCAGAGCCAGCTCGCCACCTTCGGTGTTCGGTCCGTCGGCGAGCACCTGACCCTTGACCACCCGCTGGCCGGACTTCACGATCGGCTTCTGGTTCATACAGGTGTTCTGGTTGGAGCGGCGGAACTTGATGAGCTGGTATATGTCGGCGCCGAAGACCGAGGGGCGTCCGGTGTCCCCCTCGCCAGCCTCGACGCGCACGATGATGCGTCGCGCGTCGACCGTGTCGACGATGCCATCGCGCCTGCACACGATCACCGACCCCGAGTCGCGGGCCACCACCGACTCGAGGCCCGTGCCGACCACGGGCGCCTCGGAGCGCAGTAGCGGTACCGCCTGGCGTTGCATGTTGGAGCCCATGAGCGCGCGGTTCGCGTCGTCGTGCTCGAGGAAGGGCACAAGCGCCGCGGCCACCGACACGACCTGCTTCGGAGAGACGTCGATGAAGTCGACCCGGTCGCGGTCGATGAGTACGAACTCACCGGCGGAACGGGCGATCACCTTCTCGTCCGTCATCAGCCCCTGCTCCCCAAGCCGCACGTTCGCCTGGGCGATGTTGAGGGTTTCCTCGTCCCACGCGGAAAGGTAGAAGGCGTGAGGCGCGTAGCGCGCCTGTCGCTTGCCTTCCTTGATGACCTTCTTGTTCAGCTTCTCCACCTCGTCGAGCAGCACCACCTGGTTCAGCTCATAGGGGGTGTCACCCCGCTCGCTGATCGCCACGTGGTCAAGCACGCGCCCCTTCTCGACCTTCTTGTAAGGCGACTCGATGAAGCCGAAGGAGTTGATCCGTGCGTAGCACGAGAGTGACGAGATGAGGCCGATGTTCGGGCCTTCCGGCGTCTCGATCGGGCAAATCCGGCCGTAGTGCGTGGAGTGCACGTCACGCACCTCGAACCCGGCCCGCTCGCGCGACAGACCACCCGGCCCAAGGGCCGAGAGCCGCCGCTTGTGGGTGACCTCGGCGAGAGGGTTGGTCTGGTCCATGAACTGGGAGAGCTGGGAGGATCCGAAGAACTCCTTGACCGCGGCGATCACCGGCTTGGCGTTGATCAGATCGCGCGGCATGGCGTTGTCGATGTCCTGGTGGATGGTCATGCGTTCCTTGATGGCACGCTCCATCCGCACCAGGCCGACGCGGAATTGGTTCTCCAGCAGCTCGCCAACTGCCCTGACCCGGCGGTTGGCCAGCGAGTCGATGTCGTCCAACCGGCCGATGCCCCGGGACAGCTTCAGCAGGTAGCGGACTACGGCGATGAAGTCCTCTTGGTCCATGACCCGCTGCGTCAGGCTCTTCTTCAAGCCCAGCTTGACGTTGAACTTGAAGCGACCAACGTCGGAAAGGTCGTACTTGCGCTCGTCGAAGAACAGCCCGTCGAAAAGCGTCGTGGCCGACTCCTCGGTCGGGGGATCGCCTGGGCGCAGACGACGGTAGACCTCCATGATCGCGTCCAGCTTGGCGCGCATGGGGTCCTTCTCGACGGTCTTGGTGAGAATCTCGCCGACCAGGTCCCAGCCGGGGAAGGCCAGGAGCACTTCCTTCTTGCCCAGCTCCTCCAGCCGCGACCACAGCTCGGAAGATGCGGTGCTGCCGGCCTCCACCACGAGCTCGCCGGTGGAGGGGTCGATGATGTCCTCCGCCACCACAGCATCGACGAGCGACTCGGCCTCCAGCTCCAGCTCGGCCTGGCCATGCTTGTTGAGGGCCTGCTGCAGTTTGCTGTCGAGCTTGATGCCCGCGAACAGCTCCGGGTTGGCGGCGCGTCTGGCCCGCTGCGTGGCCGCCCGCTCGTCCTCGACGCTGATGACGCGCCGGTCGAGCGTGAGCTTCACCTTGTCGCCACTCGGACGGGCCGGGAACAGGTTGTAGAAGACCTCCAGGAGCTGCGCGTTCGATTCCAGGCCCAACGCCCGCAGGAAGACCGTCGCCGGAAAGCGGCGCTTGCGGTCGATGCGGGCGTAGAGGATCTGCTTCTTGTCGAACTCGAACTCAATCCACGAGCCGCGGTAGGGGACCACCTTGGCAAGCAGCGAGGTTGGAGTCTCGCGGGTGAAGGAAACGCCCGGCGAGCGATGGAGCTGCGAGACGATGACGCGCTCGGTTCCGTTGATGATGAAGGTGCCGGTTTCGGTCATCAGGGGAAGGTCGCCGAAGTACAGCTCCTCCTCCTTGATGTCGCGGACCCGCCGCTCCTCTCCCTTTTCCTCATCGAAGAGGACGAGTCGGAAGGTCACCTTCAGCGGCACCGAGTACGTGAGCCCCCGCTCGCGGCAGTCGCTCTCCGTGTAGGTCAGGCGCAGCCCCACCGGATTGCCGCAGGTGGAGCAGTGCGGCACGGCGTTGGGGGTGGACTGGCCACACGCCGTGCACACCACCGTCGCCTCGTGCGGCTCGGCGGCCTTGATGCGAGCACCACAGTGCTGGCAGTGGATGCGCAGGTGGTCGAGCCCCGCCAGGCGCCCGCACTTGCACTCCCAGGTTCCCAACTCATAGCGCACAAAGTGAAGCTCGCACGACGACCGGAAGTCAGAAAACGGGAAGACGCTCGAGAAAACCGCTTGGAGCCCGGTGCTGCCGCGCTCCTCAGGGAGCAGGTCCATCTGCAGGAACTGCTCGTAGCTGGACCGCTGCACCGCAATCAAGTTGGGCAGCGGGATGGTGGTACGGATCTTGGAGAAGTTCTTCCGCTCGCCCACCTGGGTCACTTGGGTCAGACTCATACGCCGTACTCCTTCGCGCTTCGCCCCGCTGGCTCAGGCGGCACCTGCCTGTGCGTGCCGTGAGCTGGGCGATGTGGGGCTTCCCACTGACGACCGAAAGGGCAGAGGGGGGCAGCAGCCCCCCGTTCTCCCGGAGCAAACCAACGCATCCTGGAGGTTCTTTCCGCGCGGGTCACGTCGACCCGTCGCTTTGCCTGCAAGGCATCGGCCGTCGTCGACCTGTCTCCCGGTTGCGACGGACTACTTGACCGTGACCTTGGCGCCCGCTTCCTCGAACTTCTTCTTGATTTCCTCCGCCTCCTGCTTGGAGACGCCTTCCTTGACCTTGGAGGGAGCTGCCTCGACGAGATCCTTGGCTTCCTTCAGGCCGAGCGACGTCACCTCGCGTACCACCTTGATGACGTTGATCTTCTTGTCGCCGGCGCTCTCCAGGACGACATCGAACTCGGTCTGTTCCTCCACCGGTTCGGCCGGCCCAGCAGCGGCACCAGCACCTGCCATGGCCATGGGCATGGCAGCGGCAGCAGCGGAAACCCCAAACTCGCCCTCGAGAGCCTTGACGAGCTCGTTGAGCTCGAGCACGGTCATTGCCTTGATCTGACCCACCAACTCTTGAACCTGTGCCATCTTCCGTCTCCTTTGCTAGAAAGTCCTACGCCTCGATTTGGCGTGCTTGTTCATCAGCGATCTGCTGCACGGTGACTGCCAGGCTGCGCACTGGCCAGTTGAGAGCCGTGACCAGGCGCCGCATCGGCGACTGCAGCAGGAACAGCAGTTTGGCCACCAGCTCGGTCTTGGACGGCATGCTTGCCACCTGCTGAGCCTGACCAGGGTTGAGGAGCTGACCTTCGACGAGACCGCCCCGGAAGCGGAGCTTCTCGTGGCCCTTGGCGAAATCGGCCAGCGCCTTGGCCAGAGGGACCACGTCATCCGTCGTGTAGGCAACTGCCGTGGGACCAGTGATGAGTCCACCCACCGCCTCGTTCTTGGAACCCTTGACGGCGATCTTGGCGAGGGTGTTCTTGATCACCACGTACCCGGCGTCAACCTCGGCGACCTTGCGCCGCAGCTCCGTCACCTCACCGACAGAGAGTCCAGTGAAATCCATGACAAAGAGCCCTTGAGCCGCCGCCAAAGAGTCCCGAAGGGCATCGATCTGTACTTGCTTTTCGGCCCGCGTCTGCATGAGCTCCTCCTACTTCGTTTCCAACGGCGAGACATCGAGGGACACGCCCGGGCCCATGGTCGAGCACAGGAACGCCGACTCAACATACTTGCCCTTGGCGGCCGAAGGGCGGGCGCGCAGGATGGCCAGGATGAGGGAGCGCGCATTCTCCTCGAGCGCATCGACGCTGAAGGAGAGCTTGCCCACCGGTGCATGGATGATGGCGGTCTTGTCAACACGAAACTCGACCTTGCCTGCCTTGATCTCACGCACGGCCTTGCTGACCTCGGTCGTCACGGTACCGGTCTTGGGGTTCGGCATGAGGCCACGGGGGCCCAGGATCTTGCCGAGCCTGGAGAGGTGCCGCATCATATCGGGCGTGGCGACCATGGCCTCGAAGTCCAGCCAGCCACCTTGGATCTTCTCCACCACATCCTCGCCCATCACGAAGTCAGCGCCGGCCTCCTGAGCTTCCTTCGCCTGCTCGCCCTGGGCCACCACAAGGACCCGCTTGGACTTGCCGGTGCCGTGAGGCAGGACGACTGTGCCGCGCACCATCTGGTCGGCATGACGAGGATCGACGCCCAACCGCATCGCAACTTCGACGGTCTCGTCGAACTTGGCAAACCGGATTTCCCGGACCAGCTCGATCGCTTCCCGGAGCTGGTAGCGGCGGGTTTCAACCTTGCTCTTGGCTTGCGAGAACTTCTTCGAGTGTTTCACGGCCTGCCTCCCTTATGAAACGACTTCGATACCCATGCTGCGGGCAGTGCCTTCGATGATGCGAACAGCAGCCTCAAGCGAGGTCGTGTTGAGGTCGGGCAGCTTGGTCTTGGCAATCTGCTCAACCTGGGCGTGGGTGACCTTCCCGATCTTCTTCCGGTTCGGCTCGCCCGACCCCTTCTCGATCGCCGCCGCCTGCCTCAACAGGAAGGACGCGGGAGGAGTCTTGGTGACGAAGGTGTACGACCGGTCAGAGAAAACCGTGATGATGACCGGGATGATGGTGCCCACCTGCTTCTGCGTCCTGGCGTTGAAGGCCTTGCAGAAGTCCATGATGTTCACACCGTGCTGACCGAGAGCAGGTCCGACTGGTGGCGCAGGGGTGGCCTGGCCGGCCGGTATCTGCAGTTTCACGTAGCCTGTGATCTTCTTTGCCATTCAACTACCTCACGCGGTCTTCTGGACCTGGCTGAACTCCAGCTCCACCGGAGTCGACCGCCCGAAAATCGTCACCATGACCTTGAGGGTTGAGCGATCGAGGTTGACTTCCTCGACCACACCCGTGAAATTCGAGAAAGGCCCATCCGTGATACGCACCTGCTCGCCCTTTTCGAAGACGTGCTTGGGTCGCGGCTTTTCCTTGGCCACGGACACCTGGTGCAGGATCTGGTTGACTTCCTCCTCCGTCAGCGGGGTCGGCTTCTTGCCCGAGCCCACGAACCCAGTCACCTTCGGAGTGTTGCGGACCAGATGCCACGCCTCGTCGGTCATTTCCATCTGGACCAGGACGTACCCGGGAAAGAACTTGCGCTGAACCTCGCGCCGCTTGCCGTTGCGCATTTCCACAACGGTCTCGGTCGGGATGCGGACCTCCCCGAAGAGATCCCGCATCCCCAGGGCCTCCACACGCTGCTCGAGGGTCTTCTTGACGCGCTCCTCGAAGCCCGAGTAGGTGTGGATGATGTACCACTGCTTCGTCATGCCCTTGCCTCCCCGTCAGGAGAGAAACCTGATGACCCAGTTGACGCCACGGAAGAAGACCCAGTCACAGAGATACAGGAAGATCCCGAAGATAAATGAGGCCGCGATGACGACCACCGTGGTGGCCACTACCTCCTCGCGGCTTGGCCACGACACCTTGCGGGTCTCGACCACGACTTCGTGCAAGAACGTCCGCAGCCTTTGCCACGAGCTAGCGATTCGCTGGAGAAAGTTCATCGGGCGCGCCTCCCTGGCGCTCGGAGCAAGTGGCAGGCCAGGAGGGACTCGAACCCCCAACCGCCGGTTTTGGAGACCGGAACTCTACCAATTGAGCTACTGGCCTACGCCCAACACAGCTACTTGACTTCCTTGTGCGGTGTGTGCTTGCGGCAGAACCGGCAGTACTTGCGCACTTCCAGTCGCTCCGTCTGCTTCTTCTTGTTGCGCGTCGCATTGTAGTTGCGCCGCTTGCACTCGCCACACGCAAGATGGACCGTATCACGCATCAGCGCATCCTCACTCGATCACTTCGCTGATGGTGCCGGCGCCGACGGTGCGACCACCCTCACGAATGGCGAAGCGCAGCCCCTTCTCCATCGCGATGGGGTGAATCAGCTCGACCTCGATCGCCACGTTGTCGCCGGGCATCACCATCTCAACCCCCGCTGGCAACGTCGCCGACCCCGTGATGTCCGTCGTCCGGAAGTAGAACTGCGGCCGGTACCCCTTGAAGAACGGGGTGTGCCGTCCACCTTCCTCCTTCGACAACACGTACACCTCAGCCTTGAACTTGGTGTGGGGCTTGATCGTCCCCGGTTTGGCAATCACCTGGCCCCGCTCGACGTCCGTCTTCTCGGTGCCTCGCAGCAACAGCCCGATGTTGTCTCCTGCCTGGCCCTGATCGAGCAGCTTCCGGAACATCTCGACGCCGGTGACAACGCGCTTGAAGGTCGGCCGAATGCCGATGATCTCCATCTCCTCGCCGACCTTGACGATCCCGCGCTCGACGCGACCCGTCACCACCGTCCCGCGCCCCGAGATCGAGAACACGTCCTCGATCGGCATCAAGAACGGCCTGTCGATCGCCCGGATCGGCTCGGGTACGTAGCTGTCCAGCGCATCCATCAGCTCAAGAATGCACTTCGCCTCCGGCGCGTCCGCCGATGTCACCCGCCCCGCGGCCAGAGCCGCACCGCGAACCACCGGAATCTCGTCCCCGGGGAAGTCGTACTTCGAAAGCAGCTCCCGAACCTCGAGCTCGACCAGGTCCAACAGCTCCGGATCCTCGACCTTGTCGCACTTGTTCAGGAAGACCACGATGCACGGCACGCCGACCTGGCGCGCCAGCAAGATGTGCTCCCGCGTCTGCGGCATCGGGCCGTCTTCCGCCGACACGACCAGAATCGCACCGTCCATCTGCGCCGCTCCCGTGATCATGTTCTTCACGTAGTCGGCGTGACCCGGACAGTCCACGTGCGCATAGTGACGCGCCCCTGACTCGTACTCGACGTGCGAGGTCGCGATCGTCAAGATCTTCATCTCGTTGCGACGACCATGCGCAATCGACGCCTTCGCGACCTCGTCGTACGCCTTGAAGACAGCCAGACCCTTGAGCGACATCACCTTCGTGATCGCCGCGGTCAGCGTCGTCTTGCCGTGGTCAACGTGCCCAATCGTCCCCACGTTGACATGCGGCTTGGTGCGATCAAACTTCTGCTTGGCCAT
>Ga0116171_10002810_pt1 | contig 16352 bp, 17 predicted proteins | sample AD_JPNHW2_MetaG_FD_89798 | JGI IMG/M metagenome (GOLD analysis project Ga0116171, IMG submission 89798) | Active sludge microbial communities of municipal wastewater-treating anaerobic digesters from Japan - AD_JPNHW2_MetaG | ecosystem: Engineered > Bioreactor > Anaerobic > Digestate | place... | reverse complement strand
CATCTGTTTAACAATATGATATTACCTATTTGTTTTATTTAGGGATTTTGATTTGTTGTTGGATTAAAGTCTCATCATAGCGATAGGGCAAAGTTATGCTTCCGATTGATAAAACAATCGAAAACGCCATCCTGTACCTTGTTGGTGATGGCGTCTGCAAGCTAATGAGCTGCATAATTGATATTAAAGTCCTGCTACTGAAAAGCATCTATGCTTTAAGCAGCGTAGCAGCTCCGTATATGATAAGGGTGACGATCAGTATGGATGAGGCAAGCGCACCGGCAAACTCGGGGATGGCCTCCATGATGAATGTCAGTACCAGGGCGGCCACGAGGGCCAGAAATATGACGGCAGGGATGATCTGCGTCGATCCCAGGGACAGGCCGTCCAGCCTCTCCAGGAGGGAGCCCCGCTCTCCTTCGTCCTCATAACCATCGTCATATCCGCCGTTATATTTACTATCATATTCGCTCTGCCCCTCCCGTTCAACTGCGGAGGCATCTTCCAGGCGGCTGCCATCTGCATCCTGCCCAAAGCCCTCCTGCTGCCGGGGATTGTCCTGAAATCCGGCGGCCAGATCCTCCCTCTCCGCAGAGTCGAACCTCTCCCGGCTTTCTCTGTCGCCATCCCGGCGATAGCCAGGGATTTCATTCTCCGTCTCACTCTCCGGTCCATACTCTGTTTCGTTCTCTGCCTGATTCTCTGTTTCCTTCCCGGCATCAATTGGATCAATTCGCCCAGGCCGCGGCCCACCCGCTCCGCCATCCAGGCCCCTGCCGGCACCACGGTCTCTGGCACCTTGCGACGCCCGGCCCTCCGGATTGAGGGTGCTTTTATCCACAAAGCTGTCGTCGATGCGGGTGACGAACCTGGGGGGCGTGCGGCTGATCGCTCGATCGCCCTCCGCTCTTTCATCCTCTGGCCGGGGCTTCTCAGCCCCCTTCCGCCTCCGGCTCGCCGACCGATAGCGCTGAAGATCCTGATCTCTGGAGAAGGTTATGCGCCGGGGCTCGGAGCCCTCGTCCTCTCCGTCGCCGTCGTCGTCCTGCCCGCTCCTCTTTCTTCTCGGCGGGCCGTCCGGGCCATCTCCATAATCATGCTCATCATCATCGGCATCATCCGCATCATCCTGCGCCTCTTCATAGTCCGGACCGTCCTCCTCACCCTCCTCGCCGTCCTCACCATCGCCCTCCGGCCCCCCGTCTGACAGATCGGCATCAACAGCCGGCCCTGGGGCCTCCAGGTCGTCTCCCGGATCTTCAGAGTCCCGCAAAAGAGTGATGGGCACCCGGCTCTTCCCAGCCGGGCTGCTGAGGACTATCTCCCCATCCAGACGCCTCTTTCCCGCCGGCATCCTGGCCATGACCGGTATGATCTCCTCCATGACCACATAGTGATCCGACTTATTCAGCCGCACCGCCTTCAAGACCGTGCTGCTGGCCAAAAGAGAGATATTGGACGGCTCGCCGTGATTGACCACCCTGAGGTTGAATATCGTCTCCTCTCCGGGCAGCAGACGCAGGATTATGGGCTTTGCCGCCCGGCTGCCGTTGTCTCCGCCATTGATGTGAACTGCATGATCCATTGCCGACTCCCTTGATGATATGGATCATAATATTTTATAAATATTTCGCCGGTAAAGAATCCCTCACATTCTGGAGGAGGTTATCCCCGGCCACAGCTTTTCAATGAGAACACATTATGCAAATGCGACAGATAGCTATTGCCTCAGGTCAGGTGGCAGCATGTTGGGAATTGTGTCCTCAATGGGATAGCACTCCTTGCAGGAGACGCAGCAGAGTTTGCCGGTCACAATCTCCTTTTCGTTCTCCTCGAAGACCTCAAGGGTCAGGTCTCCCTTGCAGAGCGGACAGGCCAAAATTTCCATAAGATCGCGCTTCATGGATCTGAGCATCTATTCTGAAGAAGTATAAACCTTTGGCCGATCTTCAGGCAGCTTGAGCAGTCGCGCCGCGTTCTTCCAGAAGATCGCCTCCTTCTCCGGCGCGCTAAGGCGCAGGCCGGCTATGATCTCCGCCGCTCTGCCCGGCTCCTCCCAGGGGTAGTCGCTGCCGAAGAGCACCCTCTCCGCTCCGATGTCTGTGATCAGGTCTTGCATCTGCACCCGGCTCATGTAGAATGAGACGTAAGCGGTATCAAAATAGACATTTTCAGTCGCGGGCAGGAGGTAGCGCCTCACCTCATCCCACATCCTCAGGCCGCCCAGGTGGGCCAGGATCACCTTCAGCTCCGGATAGCATTCCGCGGCGGCGGCAAAGCGCTCCGGGGTGCCGAAGACCTCCGGCCTGTCCAGGGGATCGCGCCCGGCGTGGGCGATCAGGATCATGTCCCTCTCGATGAGCGCCTCGTAGAGGGCAGCGCAGCGGGGATCATCCGGATAGACCTGCTGCAAAAGAGGCATCATCTTCACGCCCAGCACGCCTGCGGCAGCCAGACGGTCCAGCTCCGACTCCAGGCCGGGCATGAAGGGGTGGACAGCTCCAAAGGCGGTAAGCTTAACATTCTCTTTGCAGACGGACAGGATCCAATCGTTGAGTCGGCAGACATCCTCATGGCCCTTGGCCAGGGGCAGGAGCACAGATCCGCATATCCCGCCCGACTGCATCATGGCCAGCAGGTCCTCCGGAGCGCCGCTGCCCGGCACCTCCACCTTGAGCTTTCTCTTGGCAGCAGGCAGGATCTTGGCGGCCACAGTGCGGGGATATATGTGGGTGTGAAAATCGATGATCAATCTATGCAGTCTCCATCATACTACCATAATCATATTATCCCCATCTCGCCGAGCCTCTCCGGCAGGTAGGTCTTGGTCACATAATCCAGGCCCTTGCCGGCAAAGGCCTGCTGCTCAGCCTTCTTCTTGAGGTCTATCTGCAGCCGAATCTGCTTGTCCCAGTAGGGAGCGGCGAAGCGGGGGTCGGTCAGCTCGCTTCTCAGGGCCTGCATGTCCTGTTCGGTCAGCTTGTCTGTGGAGAGGTTGTAGTCCACGATGTCGCTGGGCTGCACACCCAGAAAGCGTGCAGTCGGCGTCACCAGGTGCTCGGAGAGATGGGCGCTCTTGATGGCCCCGTAGGCGATGCTGGCGAAGATGCGATAGGACCAGGGATCGCCATCTGTGAACACCACCACCGGCAGGTTCAGCTCGGCATTGAGCCGCTTGATGATGCGTCGGGTGGAGCGGGCCGGCTGGCCTTTGATATGGACCAGTATGGCGTTGTACTGCTCATCAAAGCCGTTTTCGATCAGCCGGGCATACATTCCGCCCGTCTCGATGGCCATGACCATACTGGCGTCGTGGCTGAGAAACTCGATGTTATCCACATTGAAGGGGATCTGGTAGCCGGCCTCTCCCACATCCTCCTGGCAGTGCATCTCCTTCTCACCCCGGCGGGTCTTCTCTTTGAGCCGCAGCGGCCCGAAGACAGAGGCCCCGTCCTCCTCCGGGCGGACGTGAAAGTCCTCCCGGTGCAGAGCCGTGACGATCTCCAGGTCCTCAATCAGCCTGTCGCTCTCCGCCTGCTCGTGGAACTTGGCGATATCCCAGTTCTCGGAGATGTAATAGATCTCTCTCAATGTTGAGCCCCGGTTGTTCTGGAGATGCTCTTTGATGAGAAGCTCGGCGAGGTGCACCGTCTTGAGGAGGGTCTTGGCCCCCCGTACCGTCTTGACGCTTCTGGTCGTCTCCTGGTCTCCGTAGATCCAGACATCGTCCTTGCTGGAAAACTCGATATTGGCTTTGGTGCGGGAGGGAAGGGATATGTGAGGCACAATGCCCTGCTCGAACTGATTGTAGAGAGTGGCAGCAAGGCCCGTCAGCTTCTCTTGGGCACACCTGGACTTCTCAATTTTGTCTTCTGATGACTGCATGGCTAGATCACCCTGGCCCCGGTCACAATCTCAGCATCCAGGCCCTCCACCACCGGCTCCTTCATCTTAGCCCCGGCGGAGGATGCATCACCGTTGGAGGCGTCCCGGCAGGCTATGCGATAGCTGAGGGTGGCCTTCTGCCCCGGTGCCAGGGAGAGCTTCCAGTGGTGGTCGTATCCGTCGCCCAGAGGGATGACCCTGGCCTCAGGGGTGATAGAGTCTGCCTGCTCGGCCAACAGCTCGTGCAGCTTGAAGGAACGCAAGAGATCGCTGTGGTTTTCCACCAGTATCTTCACAGAGAGCTGGCCGTTCTCTCTCTCCACCTTTCGGGATACGAGCAGATTGCCCATGATCCTGGCCACCACCGGACCGATGTCCGGCTCCTCCCTGTCCAGCACATCGGAGAGCTTTTTGGCGATGCGGGGCAGGATCTTTCTGATTATCTCCTCCTTCTCCCGCCTCTCCGATAGAATGCTCTGGCGACTTAGATAGCGGCGCAGCTTTCTGGCGACCTCTTTTAGGCCCAGGTCGATCTCCGCCAGGATCTCAGGCATGTCCGCCACTGCATCCTTGCTCTCCGATGTGAAGGGAATGTTGGTTGAGGCGATATGAACCAGCAGCACTGCCGGGCCGACAGGCACTCCGCTTCCCGTGGGCTGGCCCAGGGAGTAGTTCTTCCAGGAGACGCTCTCCACAGAGTGAGTGATGGCGCAGGCCCCCTGCTGATAGACCAGAGGCACGCGATTGGCAAAGCGCAGGATCTCCACCCGGCTCTCCTTCTCCAGCTCGCCTCCATAGCCCAGCCCCACCTCCACCAGGAAGGGATTGCCGGAGTAGACGGAGACCGGCCGGACGGTGGTGGCGATGTAGTCCAGGCGAAACTCCTTCTCGAGACCGGCCTTGATCAGCTCTTCGCCTATGGGCGAGAGGCAGTCCACCGGCGGGGACTTGACCTTGATGGCCTTGAAGGCGCTGTGCAGCCTCTTGGCCTGTTCGTGGTCCAGGCCCGTCGGAGAGGCCTCCGGGTCGATCTCCGCCCGGCTGCAAAGCTCCTGGGCGGAGATGGCTCCAATGGAGGAGAATGTCTCCTTCAGAAAGACGCGCAGCTTCTTTTTGTCGGTGTAGCGCAGCAGCTTGATCAGCTCGCCCAGCTCAATTCCCGCCGGGTGGGGGGAGATGGCATAGGCCTTCTTGGGCAGGCTTTCCGTGGCCCTCTCAAAGACCACCATATTGCCCTCCGGCTCCACCAGGGTGATCCTGGCGTGGGGATTGACGATGGCCGCGCTCTTCAGCGAGCCGAAGACCGATTGGCGGCGGCTCCGGACATAAGTTCCCTCCATCTCCAGCTCCACCCGGGTGCCCCGCGGCCTCTCCCAGTCGGCCTCTTCCGACCGCAGGATCTCCGGCTCGTTTTTGGCGGTATTGATGAGCAGTTCGCAGTAATGAGCCGGCCGGTCCGGGGCGATCTTGGATATGACCCGGGTGGGCTTTCCGGAGGTGAGCTGGGAGTAGAGCACTGCCGCGGAGATTCCTATGCCCTGCTGGCCGCGGCTTTGCCGGAGAGTGTGAAAGCGCGATCCATAAAGCAGTTTGGCAAAGACGCGCGGTATCTCCTGGGGCACAATTCCCGGCCCGTTGTCCTCCACAATGACCAGGTAGTACTCTCCGCTCTTCTTTATCTGCACGAATATGTCCGGCAGTATCCCTGCATCCTCGCAGGCGTCCAGAGAGTTATCCACCGCCTCTTTGACGCAGGTGATGAGCGCCCGCGGAGCCGAGTCGAATCCCAGGATCTGGCGGTTCTTTTCAAAAAATTCTGCTACGGATATGGCCTTCTGCTGCTTGGCCAGCTCCTCGGCAATTTCCATAAAAATAAATAGGGCTAAAGTTCAGCCCCGACTACGGTTTGAGTGGCGGTGACATTGTCTATCTCGCGAATGACGTCCACGAGCTTGTTGAGCATGCTCAGGCCCTCAACCTCGATGATGACCACGAAGTCGAACTCGCCGAAGACATGGTAGACATCCTTGATGCCGTCGATCTCCTGCAAGGCATTGTAGACTGTCTTCTCCTGTCCCGGCACCACCTTTACCATGGTTACTCCGATTACCATTTTGTTTCACCCACCCTATACATCTTCCGCACATTATATAAGACTTTTCAGCTCTTCTTGCCGAAGTCGAATGTCTCCACCTCATCATCGCCCTCCGGCTCAGACCAGGCCTTCAAGGGCTCGCTCTTCTTTGGCTTGAACTTTCGGGGGGCTGTAGCGGCCTTCTCTTCGGCTCCTTCCGGATATGCGTCCTCTGCCGGCGCGACGTTCAGGCTCTTTGTATCCGGGGCGATGCCCTTCGCCGCCTCCGGCGACACCGCCATATCCGGGGGATTGGGCTCCATGCGGTCGGTCAGGTCTGCGCCGGAGGTCGCCTTTTCGGGCCTGCCGGCGGACGCACCTGAACGGCTGAGGTCTTCTGCCAGGGAGATCAGAGTGCGAAGGGCCATTTGCCGGAAGTGTTCGATTTCGGTATGATAATGGTCTATTGCCCTCTGTCCGTCCTCAAGCCGGGTCTGGGCCGGCATGGCATCGGCGGTGGAAAAGTCGCCTGAAACCTCTGTGGGCTTGACGCTCTTTAATGCCGCCAGCCTCTCAATCGTCCTTGCGGCCGTGTCCAGGACCCAGAGGTTGTTGGTGGCCTTATCCACCCTTTGAATGGATTCGGCGCGCAGGGAGATGATGATATTTCCGTCTTCCGTCTGGTAGAGATTGGGCTTTCCCACCACCGCCACGAATTCCGGCGGCTCCATGCTTGCCAATATCAAAGCTGCCTCCGGCTGATACTGCCCGGCGTAGATCAGTATGCTGCCGGTGGGGTCCACCAGCCGCCCCCGCCAGTATTCCGTGTCCGATCCGATGTCGTCCTTTTCGGTCAGTGTGCCCACCATGAAGACGCGATTGCATTTTGCCCCGGTGGGGGTGAGAAGATATGAGGGGGCATACTGGTTGTTCTCTTCTCCATCCCGGAAGGAGTAGTTGGAGCTCTTCAGCTCTTCGGAGAAGACCCTCTTGGCCACCTCGCGAGAGAATCCTCCGGAGAATCCTGCCATTTAAATCGCCTCCGCTGCGGCAATGAGTTCGTCCACCTGGGATGCCTTCACAGGGGACATATCGTTTATGGTCTCGACCAGTAGGTATCTGTCAACCCTCGGCCCGGTTATGGTGTAGTACTTTCCCACCAGCTTTCCTTCGATGAGAGTTCGCACCACCTCGTGGTCCAGAGCCTCCATAGCCATCTGCTTGGCCTCCTCCAGGGTGAGGCCCACCAGCCGCTCCGTCATCTCCCGGTTGAGCAGCACATCCTGAACCCTCCGCCCGTCATCCAGAACTGCTTTGATGCGCAGGTCGTATGTGCCGTCCACCTTGCCGTGCTCGCTGCAAACCCCTTTGGCCAGGGAGCGTTTGCAGGAGGGACAGCGCTTGATCAGCCCCGATCCCTTCTGCACATCCACCAGCGCTCCGGAGAACTCCGCCGCCACGGAGCCTATCTCTATATCCGTATCGAGCGGCTCTATCTGGCTGGTGCGGTTCATCTTTACTGAGAAGCGTCCGGAGAACTCGTCTGTGACCACATTCCGCAGAAGGTAGCTTTTGCCGGACTCCATGTCGGGCAGATCGGCCTTGGTCCACTTCACAAAGCGGATGGTGCCCGTTTCGTCTCCCACCAGCCCCGACTGGGAGATGGCGTCGCTGGTCGACTCCCAGAGAGATGCCACTTTGACCCTCAGGTCCACCCACAGGCCGGGCTCATTGATCTCCACCACCTTCATCTCCTGGGCCGCCCGGCTGGCAGGCTTTGCCTCCACCTCGGACTGGAGGAGCTCTATCTGGCTGGTGCGGTTGAGCTTGAGGGAGAACCTGCCCTGGTACTCGTCTGTGATCACATTCTTGAGCAGGTAGCTTTTGCCGGCCTCCATGTTGGGGAGATCCGATTTGCTCCATTTCACAAACTTGACGGAGCCCGTGCTGTCGCCCACCAGGCCGGTCTGGGAGATGGTCGGCGAGGCCGGCTCCCAGAGGTCCAGGACCTTGACCTCCACGTCCACCCATCTGCCGACATCCTTGATATCTGAGATCTTGACCTTATCCGAGCCCGCCCTGGCCTGAGGCGTTATGCCGTTCTCTTTTAGGAAGTAGTTTATGACCGATCTCCTCGCCTCGCCTTCCGGCACGCGAAAATCCTCAATGAGCTTCTTTAGGCGAGTGGCAATCTCTTCCTCAGGGACTTCTATCTTCTGCTCCCTGAGACGGGCTATTATCTGATCAACCAGTTCTTTCATTCACAATCCGCCCCCTAACTTTTATTGAGAGGTAGATACACCTTGCACCTCGAATTATTTAAAGCAAACCTGTGCGGGGCGAAAGTAATCTATTCCAGAATAGTAGAGGCCAATAAGATGAAGATTCATGCCTGGTTCGGGGCAGTCGACCTGGATAGGCAAGCTATGCTTACCGGTGGGGATGGAGAAGATAATGGAGAAAGATTTGAGGCCTGCCCTGCCGGAATTGATGCTGCGTTTCCCCTTCCCCAGCCCGACCTGCGCGCCCTGGCCATGAAAAACGGACTGTTCAGCAGCGATGCAGAATACAATGCTCGCCTCAGAGATGCGGCATTGGCGCAGGTTTTAAGCCGGCTTTCCGACTGGGCCACCGCCGAGCAGGACCTACTCGTCGCCGTGCAGGCTCTGGATGATATGGCCCAGGCTCTCAACCTGCTGGAGGAGAGGCTCTACGAATGGTCCCGGCTGCACCGCCAGGAGATCGTGCACGGTCGGGACCTGGCGGAAGGGCTGGGAGAGGATAAGAACATGGGGACCCTGGCCCGGGCGGCCCTGTCCCTGAGGTCGTCCCGAAAGAGCCTGGAGGAGGAGGTGGCGGTCGCAGTGCAGGCCCTGGCCCCCAATCTCTCCGCCCTGGCCGGGCCGGTGCTGGCCGCCAGGATCATCTCCCGGGCGGGAGGCCTATCCAATCTGGCCCGCATGCCCTCCAGCCGCATTCAGGTCATGGGCGCTGAGAAATCCCTCTTCAAGCATCTGAGCGGCCACGCCCCTTCCCCCAAGCATGGAATCATCTACCGCCACCCCGCCGTCAGCGGATCGGCCCGGAGGCTGAGGGGCAAGACGGCCCGGACATTAGCTGCCAAGCTGGCCATAGCCGCCCGGCTGGATGCCGGATCTGCCGGCCTGTCCTCCGATCTGGCGGCATCCCTGGAAGCCCGACTGAAATCCATCAAGCAGGGAGCGAAAAAAGAGAAGGATCAAATTTATATTCAAAGCCGGAAGAGAGGGCGATGAGAAGTGATATCCTGATGAGACTGCAGCGCAATTGTCTGATGCTCGGATTTCTGGCGGCATTGATTCTCGCCATATGGGCAGCCAGCCCTGCGGCTGCCGTGGAGCAGAACCTCACGGAGCATTCCTGGATCTACAGCCAGGGAACCATTGACGACATGCGCATCTATCAGTCGGAGGCCGGTTTTGCCGGCCAGAAGTTGGTCACAGGGACCAGGGGCACGGGAACAGTCTCCCGCACCATAAATGCCCAGGTCTACGGCGGCTATGAAGACGGCTACAATGAGATAATGGCCAACGAATGGGGCGTCTATCAGAACAAGCCCTCCCGCTACAGCGCACCCATAACCGCATCCGAGCTGAAGAACGCCCTCTGCGCCAAGAACTATGAGGTGGGTTCAGTCTATTCGGAGAGCTACTCTGAGCTCAATGACCTGATCAAGGATACCACCGTCATGCAGACCGACAATAACACCGTCTACAACATCCACTCCGAGGTGGAGGGGACGGCAAAGGTGGGGGCGCGGGTGCAGAAGAGCTCTAAAGCCGTGCCCATCTATGTCATGAGCGGAACCTATTCCGGATACACCAACATGAGAATGTCTCTGGAGTCGGGCAACGCCTCGGTGCTGACGCTGCCCTGCCCGTGAGGCTTGGGCTCTTTTTTTTTTTCATGGATATTCTTTGGCCCGCACCAGTTAGATGCTCTGCCCTTCTGTGTAGTATGAAAATGCCATCTTTGTGAGTTCTTTTGTGCGCCTTGTGTTCTTTGTGGTGAACGTCCGTAGACCACTGGGCTGGCCCTGGCGCAAACGCTTTCACCACAAAGAGCACAAAGCTCACAAAGGACGCACAAAGAACGGAAGGCTCATCGTCACAACTTACTAACTAAACCACAGAGGCGCAGAGACACAGAGAAACAGAGACAAGGAGCCACTTCACCGCCCAAAGGAGAAAGCGAGTAGCCAGTTTTTTCTTATTTTGCCGGGTCCTCCAGAGAGAAGTACACTCTGCGGTTGGCTTTCCCCTTATTCTCGGCCTTGATCATCTTTATCCTGCCCACCTCGCCGGTGTTCCTGACATGAGTTCCCCCACAGGCCTGACCATCCACTCCTTCGATCTCCACCACCCGGATCGTCTCCCGGTCGGGAACTTCCATGGCCAGGCGGACCAGGTCGGGTATGGCCAGGGCCTCTTCCCTGGGAAGCATCCTGATAGTCACGGGAAGCTTTTTGGCGGCGATTTCATTGGCAGCCTCCACGTATTCGTTCATCTTCGCCTTGTCAAAGCTCTCCAGGGAGAAGTCCACTCGCGACCTGGACAGTTCGATCTGATTTCCCGTGATTTTAGCGCCCGTCTCCCGGAAGATGACGGCGCTGAGGATGTGGCAGGCGGTGTGGCTGCGCATGAAGCGATAGCGCCTCACTTCGTCGATCTTTGCCGAGACTCTGTCGCCCCGGACCAGGCCCGGCCGGTCCAGAATATGCACTGTGCCCCTGTCCCCGGTCTGCGCTGCAATCACCGAAAACTCCTCCCCACCGCTGATCAGAAATCCCAGGTCCGAAGGCTGCCCACCCGACTGGGGATAAAATGCGGATCGATCGAGCACCACTTTTTCCGCGGCGGCATCTATCACCGTGGCTTCAAAGGCCCAGAGATAATTGTCTTCCAGATACATCTCCTTCATGGATTGACTCATAGACTCTTCCCTTTCATCAGCCTGACGGGCCGGGATAAAATATATTATGTACAAAAAATATTTTTTAAGAACCTCTCCGGTTCTATTTTAGGGGAATTATTTTCAACGAAACTTATATATATGTTATCACTCGTTATGCGGCTGGTGACCGTATTGGATACAATAGCCCCCGCTGACCTGAAAGTCGAACGAGATGAATTCGCATCCATACTCATGAAGGTGGGCCTGAAGAGAAATGTGGCCAAAGTTCTGACCTATCTATCCGGGGTGGCAGAGGCAACCTCCCGCGAGATTGAGATCGGATCGGACCTCCGCCAGCCTGAAGTGAGCATAGCCATGAGGGAGATTCGAAAGCTCGACTGGATTGTGGAGAGGGATGAGAAGAATCCGGGAAAGGGCCGGCCATATCGCATCTACAGGCTGAACAAGAGGCTGCCGGAGATCGTGCAGTACCTGGAAGAGGAAAAATCAAAGGAATCCGAGAGAATAATGAGACAGATAGAAAAGCTCAAATCCCTGAAATCCAATTAAAATAATATTTCAATAAAACATAAATCTTCGAATTGCATGCCGCCCTCTGGCAGCACGTCTCTTTCTTTTCTTAAATTCGTTTTCTTTGAAAAATATATATCCTCTCTATGCAAAAAACTATTATACTAATAGCCTGCTAGAATAGGGCAGAAATGTAGAGGGGGATGGAGATGAAGTATATCATCGACGAAGCCCTGGGCAGATCTGAGGCCGAGAGCAGGATCAAGCCGACCAGCATGGTCCAGAGCGATGAAGAGCTGGTATCGGTTCTGGAAGAGCTGACCACGGTTATCAGAGTGATAGGGTGCGGCGGAGGCGGCTCCAATACCATCGACCGGCTGGCGGAGTGCGGCATCCAGGGAGCGGAGCTCTTTGCCATCAACACCGATGCCCAGCATCTGCTGCACATCAATGCCGACCGGAGATTCCTCATTGGCCGGCGCACCACCCGGGGGCTGGGTGCCGGGAGCCTGCCTGCCATCGGCGAAGAGGCGGCGGAAGAGGACATAGACGAGATAAAGGCCGCAGTGGACGGCGCTGATATGGTCTTTGTCACCTGTGGCCTCGGCGGCGGAACAGGGACCGGCGCGTCTCCGGTGGTGGCGGAGGCCGCACGCGAGGCGGGAGCCCTCACCATCTCCATTGTCACCATCCCCTTCAGCGCCGAGGGCACTATCCGGATGCAGAACGCCGAAGCCGGCCTCAAGAGGCTGCGGGAGGTCTCAGACACGGTTATAGTTGTGCCCAACGACAGGCTGCTCGATGTGGTCCCCAACCTCCCTCTTCAGGCAGCCTTCAAGGTGGCGGACGAGGTGCTGATGCGCTCCGTCAAGGGCATAACCGAACTGATCACCCGGCCCGGCCTGATCAACCTGGACTTCGCCGATGTGAGGACGGTCATGACCAACGGCGGCGTGGCCATGATCGGTATGGGTGAGGCGGACGGCGAGGAGAAGGCCCGCGACTCGGTGATGAAGGCCCTGCGAAGCCCCCTCCTGGATGTGGATGTCTCCGGAGCCACCTCCGCCCTGGTCAATGTGGTGGGCGGCCCGGACATGACCATCACCGATGCAGAGACTGTGGTGGATGAGGTCTACCAGAAGATCAATCCCGATGCCCGCATCATCTGGGGCGCGCAGATCGATCCCAACCTGGAGCACACCATCCGCACCATGCTGGTGGTAACCGGTGTATCCTCTCCTCAGATCCTGGGAAAGGACCTATCCCGACGGGTGACCAGCAAGCACGGCATAGATTTCCTGCCCAGGCGGGCCAGATATTGAGAATTTATCGGATGTGATAGAATTCTTACCGAGAAGGTGAGCGGCGAGCTTGAGATGCTGGAGCGGCACCTGATCATCCTCAAGCAGGTTGTTGAAAACGAGCCCATCGGCATCCTCAAGCTGGCAGAGGAGACGAAGATACCGAGCCACAAGGTGCGCTATTCCCTGAGGGTGCTGGAGCAGGAGGGGCTGATAAAAGCCTCGGCTCCGGGAGCCGTCACCACCGAGGATACGGCTGCTTTTTTGCAGGACCTGGAAGGCATGATCGAGAATCTGTCCAAAAGGGCAGAGGATCTCAAGAAGATCAAGATTATTAAGAGGTAGATGCTCTACAGCAAGATTGCCCAAAGCCTGCAAGAGATCTCGACGTCGCCTCCCGCAAAAAAGGCGCAGATCTGCGCCGCCCTTCTGGAGCAGGCAGATCCGGATATGCTCTGCCCTCTGGTGCGCCTCCTCTCAGGCGAGCTATGGCCGCGCTGGGAGGAGAGGGAGATGGGCATGGGGCCGGAGGCTGTGGCGGCTGCCCTCACGGAGGTGAGCCTTCTGTCCGAGCATGACATATCCCTTCTCCGCCAGGCCGGTCCGGATATGGGTGCTGTGGCCGAGACTGCTCTATCCCGAAAGACGCAAAACTCCCTCTCCACAGAGCCCTTGCAGGCCCAATTGGTTTATGATGTTCTCCTCCAGGTCTCCCGGCAGAGCGGCAAAGAGTCTGAGCAGAGAAAGGCGGCCCTACTGCGAGGCCTCTTTCTGCAGGCCTCTCCTCTGGAGGGCAGGTTCATCGCCAGAGCTGCCCTGCGGAGCATGCGGGCGGGAATCGGCCAAAAGACATTGATTTCAGCTCTGGCTGCGACCCTGCACTGCGACAGGGAGACCATCCTGCGGGCTTATTCCCTGCTGCCCGATCTGGGGCTGGTGGCACAGGCTGCCGGAATGGGGGATCTCGATAAGATTGCCATGCAGCCTTCCGTTCCCGTCAGGTTCATGCACTACACCAGATGCCGGGCGAAGGATGAAGGCGGCTCATCGGATGGCTCGCCGTCTGCCGCTGCCTCGGCAACGTCGTCCGTCATCCTGCCCGTCTATCCCGGATTGAGGGTCCAGTTTCACAGATTAAAAGGGGAGGCGTCTGTGTTCACAACTCAATACAGGCCCATCACAGTCGCCTGTAGCGGCATCGTTTCGCAGATTGCAGAAATGGATGCCGACTTCATCATAGATGCTTACCTGATGGGCTTCAGGGGCGCAAAGCAGGGCGGCTCTGAGGGAATAGCCATATGCAGCAGCAGGGAGATGCTCAGGTACATCAACCGCCGCCGCCTCTCCAGAAAGAGCAGCCTCTCCCCGTCGCTGCTGGTCTATGACCTCCTCTTCCTGGATGGCAGCAGCCTGTGCAGCCTGCCATACTGGGTGCGTCGCAGCCGTCTGGTCGGACTGTTGGGCGAGCCCAGGGCCATGCCGTTCTCCGGGATCTCAACCGTCGGAGAGCTGCCGGGGGAAGCGGGAGAAGATGCAGATATTCTTGCGGAAGTCAGGAAAGGAGGAGGAAAGGCATTGCTGGTGAGAGATATCGAGGGAGAGTACCTGCCAGCAGAGGCCAGCCGGACGGACTGCATCATTCGATGATCCTCCGGCCGTTCGATCCCTGGAATAGCGCACTGTGCACCTGCCCGCCCAAGTACAGCCTCAACCCCTACACCGGCTGCCCGCACGGCTGCCTCTACTGCTATGCCTCCTCCTACATCCCCCGCTTCTCCCAGTGCCGCCCCAAAGTCGGACTGATAAGACATCTGGACCGGGAGGCGAAGAGGCTGCTCCCTGGAAGCCTGGTCGCCCTTTCCAACAGCTCCGATCCCTATCCGCCACTGGAAAGAGAGCTGGGGCTCACCCGGGGCTGTCTGCAGGTCCTGCGGGACCGGGGGCTATCTGTACAGGTGGTGACCAAATCCCATCTGGTGGCAGAGGACGCCGGCTTTCTCGCGGCCATGAAGGCCTGCGCGGCCATAACTGTGACCTGCCTCGATATAGAAGTCTCCCGCCGGCTGGAGCCTGGAGCACCCCTGCCGGAGCAGCGCCTCTTCGCCCTGCGGCGGCTGGCGGATGAGGGCGTCCCCATCTCCGCCCGGATCGATCCCATCATCCCCGGCATCAACGACTTTCTGATAGAGGACCTAGTCTCCGCCGTCTGCCGTGCGGGAGCGGCTCACATAACCTCCTCCACCTTCAAAGCCCGGCCGGAAAGCCTGCGGAGGATCTCATCTGCCTTTCCGGAGGAGTCGACTCTCCTCCGGAAAATATTTGATAAAGGCAGCAGGATTTCGGGCAGCCTATACCTTCCGGCGGACATGAGGCGGGATCTCATGCAGAGGGCAAGGGCGGCGGCAGAGAGGGAGGGTGCGACATTCTCATCCTGCCGGGAAGGAACGGCTCCTTTAGCGGGGGTGAGTTGCGATGGGACTCACCTCATAAATGCGATGCCCGCTCCCAATTTCGGAAGTCGTCCATGAAAGTCTATTTATATGAAGAATAACTAGACTTGACGACAATTCTTCTCAAAAGGGAGGATGTTCAATCTACAGTCATAAATGCTATGCGCTAAGGGAATAGGAGGTATTCAATATGAGGAATGTTCTGGCTATCACTGTGGCCCTCACGGTAGCGGCTATTATCTTAATGCCTGCTCTGGGGTACACCAATCAAGCAGCAGGAAATCAGTCCTATACGGTAAAATCGGGAGAGAAAGTAGCTTACAGCTTTACTACAAATGTCCCCGCCCATAATCTCACTTCAGATATGGTGGCAAACAAGTACTATTTCGAGTCTTCTGGCGTAAAGAGTACGAGGATGCCCTACAGCTTCCAGCAGAGCGGGATACAGCCTTACTCGGTAAAGATCGAAGGCGCTGAGAATGCAGTCGCTCAGGGCGAGAAGGCCAAGAAGGAAGTCGCTATGCTTGGCAGCATGAATAAGCAGGAGCCTGCAGCCGCAGCAGTTGAGCCCGCCCCCGCCCAGACGGAAGAGCCGGCGCCAGTGGCAAATGCAACTGAGACCGTCCCTGTTGTAGCCGCCCCCAAGTTCACCATCGAAGGCATGGTCTTCAACGACACCAATGGCAATTTTACCCAGGATGCCGATGAGGCAGGCCTCGCCGGCTGGACAGTGAATCTGGAGCAGGCTGGAGCCGCAGTCAAGACCGCCGCCACCGCTGATGACGGCAAGTTCTCCTTTGCCGATGTTGATGTCGGTGAGTACACCGTCTCTGAGGTACTGGCCGAGGGCTGGAGCATCATCGCCCCCGCTGAGGGCAAGCTCACAGTGGCCGTCGTCGATGCAAATGTCGCCGGCCTGGCCTTCGCCAACCAGCTCATGCCCGTGGCAGCCGCACCCGCTGTAGCCGAGAACGCCACAGCAGTGGTCGATGTACCAACCAACGCCACCGCTTAGGCCCAGGCCCGCGGATAGTGCCAATTAAAAGTCAAATCAAGGCCCTGCATTCTCAGGGCTTCTCTTTTCGTTTTTTCCACCGAAAATCTTTCATATATTGGAGGAGCTAAAGGGATTGGGGGTGTATTCATCATGAATGCAAGGATGTGGATTGGTGTTATCTT
>Ga0116171_10002809_pt1 | contig 16355 bp, 9 predicted proteins | sample AD_JPNHW2_MetaG_FD_89798 | JGI IMG/M metagenome (GOLD analysis project Ga0116171, IMG submission 89798) | Active sludge microbial communities of municipal wastewater-treating anaerobic digesters from Japan - AD_JPNHW2_MetaG | ecosystem: Engineered > Bioreactor > Anaerobic > Digestate | place... | reverse complement strand
TCCACATTAAACCTATAACGCTCAAACACTTCTCCACCTACATCGTTACTCCGCCCGCTTTGTTTCTCGACCCTGATAGCAATATCTACATGCCCCTAACTTAACGACTCACGTTTTTTCTTCTGAATGATACAGCATCCACCGTGACGCGAGTAGCAGGTGCGGGACGAAATAGTGACGCGGGCGACAACGGTCCGGCAGTGAGCGCACAATTGAGCCGGCCCGCGGGACTCGCCATCGACGCCGAGGGCAACATCTATGTCGCCGACCCAGGCAATGCGCGCGTACGCAAAGTCTCCAGTGGCATTATCACAACCGTCGCAGGCGATGGCACCCAGACTTTCGGCGGCGACAACGGCCCGGCCGCGAGTGCGCAGTTGAATTGCCCCTCAGGGGTGGCGGTTGACGCCTCAGGTGATCTGTATATCGCCGATTGGGGAAACCGCCGGGTCCGCAAGGTGTCGAAGGGGACCATCACCACGGTTGCGGGCACGGGCGTTGACGGCGATAGCGGCGACGGCGGGCCGGCGGTTGAGGCCCAGTTGAAGAACCCGTCCGGCGTAGCCGTCGACTCGTCGGGCAATCTGTATATCGCTGACATCAACGCGGCGCGCGTCAGGATGGTCTATCGCGGCGTCATCACGACTGTCGCCGGAAACGGGACCTATGGGGCCCAGGGCGACGGCGGCCTGGCGGTGAACGCGCAATTGAGCAATCCGGCCGGCATCGCCATCGACGGCGAAGGCAATCTCTACATCGCCGACGCGGCCAACGCGCGCATACGCAAAGTGTCGAAGGGGGTGATCACCACTGTCGCCGGCAACGGCACGACGGGCTACACCGGTGACACGGGTCCGGCCGCGGAGGCGCAATTGAACTGGCCGAGATCGGTAGCCGCCGGTCCGGCGGGCGAGCTTTACATCGTGGACACGAAAAACGGCTGCATCCGGAAGGTGACGAAGGGGAGGGCCCAATGAAACGGGCGATCTGGTTGTGGCTTCTGATTGCCATGGCTCTGCCGGCACAGGAGCGGTTCACCGGGAGGTATTTCCGGGGCAAGGGCGACATTGAGTATTTGCGGCTGCTCGACATCTCGCGCCGCATGTTCTCGCCCGATCCGGAGTTCCAGAGTGTCCCCATGCTCTATGAGCCGCGCTGGAACGGATACGCCGAGGGCCCGACATGGGACGCGTGGTGGATCCAGAATACCTATGGGACGACCTACGCGTCATTGCCCTTCCTCGAGGAGCCCTACACCACGTTTCTGGAGAATTCGCATCGCCTGTGGTGGGACCAGATGGGCGATGGCAAACGCGCCGGCGGACCGCCCCCCTTTGAAATGATCGCGCCGGACGGAGCGCTCTGCGATGCAGCGCGGCCCGGGTTCATCATCTACAAGCAGGGCGACGGCAGGGTCGCGCTGCACGACTGGGGCTATGAATTCACCGCCGCCGGAATGATTCTCCAGGCCGAGTCGCTTTTGATCAGCCGCGACCGCCAAGCGATTGCCCACTATTTGCCGAAGATCGAGCGGAGCGCGAACTTCATCGAGGCTCGCCGCGATCCTAAGAACAATCTGTTTCTGGCCGGCGCCGCGGCCAATCTCATGGCGCCGAGTTACGCGGGCTCGATACGTCCCGACGGGACATACGGTCCGGCCTACCTGGCCGGACTCTCGGTCACTTACATCGCCGCGCTCGACCGGCTGATCGAACTCGAGAAGGTGGCTGGCGCATTGGACAAAGCTGAGTTGTACCGGAATCGCCGGGAGTCGGCGAGAGCGGGCTTAGCGCAACTGACCACGGAGGAGGGCTACTTCGTCAAGTCCGTGGATCCCGACGGAACCCGCCACGGCGTGTATGGCGCGCCGAAGCACGGCTACTTCGAAACTGCGCCCAACCACGACGCCATCGCATTCCGCGTAGTGGACGACGCACAGGCCAACAGGATCTACGACAAGCTTGCGTCGATCCCCGGCCTGCGGCTCTACGATCTCATTATCACCAACTACCCGTCGCTCGACGACATGTACACCGAGCCGAAGGAGATTTGGCGTTTCGGCCACTGGGTGAACGGCGGCCACTGGTCGACGTGCGAGGCCCGCATGATGATGGCCTATTCGCGGCTCGGTAAGTATGAAGATGCAAGGCGGTCGATGAAGCGGATCCTCACGCTGGCTGAGAGGTTCCGCATGGACAACAATCTCACCGACTTCGGCAACGGCTTCTACCAGCCCGATCTGCCGATCAACATCGTCTATGACACATTCGCCGTGCCAGCGGCCTTGATTCGCGGGTTGTTCGAGTATCTCTACCGCGCTGATGGCCTGACGATCCTGCCGCACATCCCGCCGGGCATCACTGAACTCGAACAGGCCTTTCCCGTGCGCTTCGGCGCGTCGCGGCTGTATCTTTCGGCGGTTGGCAGCGGTCCGGTCACTGGCGTGCGCGTCAATGGAAAGCCCTGGAAGTGGTTTAACGGCAACTCGATCACGTTTGCTCCGGAGAGCCTGCCCGCCGAGGCGCGTGTGGAGATTCTGCTGGGCGGCGCCAGACGCGCCAAACGAACTGCCGCGCGTGCAGGGGCCGGGGCGGATGCCACACCGGCCGGGCACGAGGAGCTTCAGGCGTTGAATGCGCGCGCGCAAAGGATGATCGAATTCCACCGCCACCTGGTGGCCGCAGGACTGGGATCTTCGTACGAGGCCGCCCACGCGCAGGTGGCAATCGACATGGTCCGGGCAGCGAATGAACGCTTCGTGTTGCGCGACTCGGGCAAGCTCAAGCCGCTTCCAGATGTCTCGCAAAGGGCAGCGGACAAGTTGTACGTCGATGTGTCGAACCGGCTGATGGACGGGCTGGAGAGGGCGGTGCGGCCGTACGAAAAGTCCACCAACGCCAGGCAGAAGCGAGTCCATGAGGCTTTCGTGAAATGAGCCTGAGACTCGCGCCGTGGCTGGCCGCCACTGCCTTGTTGTACGCCGCGACTCCGCGAGCCGGGGCAGCCGATGTTGCCGCGGGGTTTCGCAACCCGCCGCAGGAGGCACGGCCTCGCGTCTATTGAACCTGGCTTCATGCGTACGACAAGGCAGGCATCGCGCACGACCCGGAGGAGATGAAAGCGAAGGGCATTGGCGGCTTCCTGCATTGGGAATCCGGGGCCGGTCCGAGCCGGTATGGAACCCGTGCGGCGGCTTTCCCGTGGGGCCGGCATGGATGAGCACCGAGTGGCGTGAGTAGCTGCTGCATGCCTTCGGTTAGGCTGACCGGCTCGGCCACGTACGAAGCCACCTTTGATCCCACAGGCGAGTTCACGGTGGCCGTCTGTGATCGCCTCCGCGAGCGACCCGGGCAGTGATCAGGGGTGTAGCCTGTTAATTGAGCACCCAGTGGACCACCGGACGGCGGCTGAAGCCGGAAATTGGAGCCTCAATGGACACCCCATATCAAATCCAGACCACGGCGAGAACTGCGTCTTCTGGCGCAAGCGCGGACGACCTTGCCCGTTATGCGAACTTGAAGCTGGCCGCACTCGGACAGCCAGTCCATCAAGGCGTTGCAGATCCGTATTTTCTTGACCTCGCCGGTCCGCTGCTGCGGAACTATCACCAGAAGGACAGACTCCTGGCAGGGCGGCTCTGCCCTGTGGACGCACGCATTCAGGAGTTTCTGGATTCCTATCTCCACGACTGTTGCCCAACGGGTGCGCCGCGGCTGCCAGCGCAGGCGTTCACGCTGGACCGGCCAGGCCTGGCTCGCGTGGTCTCGCTGCCGGCGTGTGGGGACTCCTTCGTGTCGCCGTGCGTTCATTCCTACCGCACGGCGCAAGGAGTGCTACACAATCCCACCAGCGATCGTAGAACGACGGAGGGTCTTTTCCACATCGTAGAAGGTGGCCTGCCCATACCGGACGACAAGCTCGCAGTGCCGAAGCTGGCCTTTGGTGCGATGCTCGCCGCGGCCCTGCGGCCTCCGCCTGAGCTGATGACCTTGCCTTTCACGTCCGATCAGGAAAACCAGGCCCGGCTCTTTGTCTCATTGTTGATTCGCCCGCTGGTCTGCCCGGCAACGGGCGCTGATCCGGCCAGGACCATGGAGATCAACCTCTTCGCGCCAGGCAGCCTCACCAGTAACCTCGATTTCGTCGAGGCGGTCTTCGGCAACGCGGGTGACCCTTCGCTCCCGGAAAACGACGCCGCTCTGGACGCGTTGCATTGGACCGGCCACACAGGCTGCGTGATTCTGGCCCCGCACCTCACCGGAATGCGAAAGCGGGATTTCGGCCTGCCCCACGTTGATGAGGCAACCGAGTGGCAGCGGCGGCAGAAAATGTGCTGGCGCGAAGCCGACGAGCAGTTCAACGAAGGACGTCCGTTCAAAGTGGCCTGCCGGGACCGTCGCGGCGTGATGGTGACCATCATCACCGACAACTACTTCGGGTACTGCAAGAAAGAAGTGAAGACGCAAATCAGCTTCGCCGCCAACCTGTATGGTTTGTGCGAAGAGGAGCACGCGGGAGGCGCCATCGCCTTTGCCTCCTATCTATTGGGGCAGGAATTCTACTCGGGCCGCACGATCCGTTCGAAAGAAGGACCATTTGCCGATGCGATGAACCTGCTCGGCGACCGCGTTGAGCGCAAACCGGAAGGCTACGCAATAGACCGCGCCTACCCCGACATTCTATACGTGCCCGGAGATGCTGAATTCAACGTTCGCGAGGGTTTCGTGCGCTGGCATAGTGACGGCAGCACACGGCAGTTGAACCTGCGCGCCGATTGCGAGTACGTTCTGCCTTCGGGATATCGGGTTCGGCTGGAGCGGCAGCCGTCGGGCACTTATTGGCGCCTGGTGGGGACGCGCTCGGACAGCACCCTCTGCCACAAGCCCTGTACGGTTTCAGGCGGCGGAAAGTCCGAGATCTCCAAATCGATCTCCAACGCGGTATTGAAAGGGCCAATCTTCGTTCGCAACTACCAGGTGGATTTCGATTGGGTGGACAGGATACTGAAAATCGATTTCTCGCAGATCTACCGTCATCCGCAGCCGGACTCACGGGCGACACGGCCGTTGCTCAGCCCTGAGCGGTCGCTGGGTTCCGTCATCAAGCTATTGACCCCGTCGCCGGACTACAAGGACGAATACAACGCTCAGCTGAGGGAACTGCCCCAGACCATCCGCCAGATTGTCTGCATTCTCAAGCGGTACTACCGCCCGGAGTGGGGCGACGCCTGGCGCGAGCACTTCACCGTGGACCGCGTCAACGGCGCGCCAGGGCATGAGCTGAAGTTCCAAGACGAAATGCTGGTGGGCAACTACCTTCGCGTCGGCTTCGAAGAGGACGGCTCCTGGCGCATCTTCAAACTGCGGCCGGACTTCAATCCGGCACAGAAGGTGCAGGTGGAAGACGACATTACCGCTTCCGTCGTGGTGCCGCGTGGGACTCTGAACCACTTGGACTCGGAGTATTTCAATCCGAGCGTAAAGCTTGTGGCGAACTGCGAACAGATGCTCTTCCAGAGACCCGACGACGCAATTCACCGCGGCTTCGACAAGCAGGCCGAAGCCGACGTAGCCTCGCCGGGCGTCTTCCTGTCGAATTTTGAGCCCCTGTCGAAGGAGCAGGCTCGAGCCTTGACCGACAAGGTCGTCGAGTTCGACAAGTACAGCGAGCCGATGAAGGATCTATTGAAGGCCGCACTGGTGCAGGACCGGCCCGCGTGGGTTGTCTCGTCGGCGCATCCGAGGCTGGTGGACGGCAAGCCATCGAAGAACCCTCGCTATCTCCAGAAAAGACCCGACCTCGCGGATCCAAGGTCGTCCTACCTGGCCGGCGTGGCGACTCGCCTGTACCGGAAGATCCCTGTCAATCAACCGCTTCACTTCCCGGTGAACGCGGTTCTGCCCGGAAGGCGCGGCACGCCGGCGGACCCGGCGCTCGGCGTCCCTCCGCTGGCCGTCTACAGCCCGATTCACTATCAGGAATTGCCCGAACTTCTGATGGACTTCATTTGCAGCCTGACGGGGCGCTCACCCTCCACTACGGGCTTCGGCAGCGAGGGCGCACTGACGAAGCGGCCGTTCAACGCGCTTCCTCCGGTGATCGACGTGAACAATGCTCTGGTGAGCTGGGCGCTGACGGGCTATGCGGGCCTTACAACCGTGGCTGGATTCTGCGGCCCCATGTACCGTGTGGATCACGACATCAGCATGCTGGTGCCCGAGATCTGGTGCCGCATGACCGTTGCGGAGCGCCAGCCCGAGTTCCTGATCGCCAACGGCTACCTTGAAAAGTTGCCGGATTTCGAGTTCCAGGAACGACTGGTCCCTGCAAGCCGCCTCGGCTACCGCATCACGCTACTCTTCGTAGACCGGTTCCTGGGGCGTATCTTCGAAAAGCCCGATGCGGTCTTCACCGAGGCAATGCTGAAGCCGGAAACGCAGGCCCCTGAAATGTTCGCCGAGGGAATGGCGGCGATCGCCGAAGCGCAGCGCCGCGTGGCGCTTGAATACTTCGACGACGGCAGCGTCGAGGCGGCGTGCCCGCCCGTGAAGGCATTGCTTCATGTGATGGCTCATGGAGCCTATGAAGGCATGACCATTGGAGATCCGCGTCTGCGTCAGCTCTTCACGCGCGAATCGGTGATGGCGAGCGACTGGTACCAGCGGCGGCTCCGGGCCAAACAGCAGCGGGACATTCACTTATGGAGCCGCCATGCCAGGGCGCTGAACGACTTCCGTGAGGCAGCGTCGCCAGAATTGGCCCGCGAACTTGATACGGAACAGCGATTGGCTGATGCCAGCGCCCAACTCATGCGCGTCAGTAGTTCGGAATACCTGACCGAGTTGTCGGGCACCATTGGAGCGGATGAACATTTGGGGGTTGCACGGAGCGAACCCCAGGGAGCGGGAAAATCATCGTCCTGAGGCCAGCCGGCCCAAGAGGTCGTCAAGGGCTCTGTCTCAGAACTGGTGTGATCGTTCACGGGCACGACCACCGACGCGTTGCCCACTCAGACGCGACAAGAATGATTCGCTGCGAACCATGGAGTCAGAGTTGGAGCCCGATGTCATGGTCAGGGCATCTCTTGCTGGCCGAGATACTCCTGGCGTGGAGGCTATAGCTCATATTTGCAGTAGGTTAGCGCCTACCTGCGATAATCACCCCCGCCCCGCTTTCAGCCCTCCACGCGGCACCGCTGCGTAATTGGTGTCATGCTATTCGAGAGGAAGGACATACCCCGATGACTACCCCTAGACGCCAATTCGTCAAGGCCGCCGCGGCGGTCGTCGCCACGCCCCGCTTCCCCATTCTCGGAGCCAACGACCGTGTCCAGGTGGGCATTGTCGGATTGGGTGGACGCGGCAACGACCATATGAGCGATTACGGCACGCTGGATGACTGCCGGATTGCCGCTGTTTGCGACGTCAACCAGGCTGCGCGTGAACGCGCCGTTGCCACGATCAGCAAGGGCAAGGGCTACAAACCAAACGAATTCGATGATATGCGTAAGTTGTTCGAATCGAAGGAGATCGACGCCGTTTCATTGCCGCTGCCCAACCACTGGCATGCCCTTGCCACCATCTGGGCCTGCCAGGCGGGCAAGGACGTCTATGTCGAGAAGCCGGCCAGCCACAACATGTTCGAAAGCCGCAAAATGGTCGAGGCGGCGCGCAAGTACAAGCGCATGGTGCAGGTCGGTTCGCAGAGCCGTTCGATCACCCACAAGGTCAAGGCGATTCAGTTGCTCAGGGAGGGCGCTATCGGCAAAGTGGTCGGCGCGAGGGCACTCTGCTTCCGCCGTCGTTTTTCGATCGGACGGACGCCTGACCAGCCAGTACCGCCAGGCGTCGATTGGGATAGGTTCCTGGGGCCGGCGCCGATGCGTCCGTTCAGTTTGAACCGCTTCGACTACAACTGGCACTGGTTCTGGGACACCGGCAACGGCGATATCGGCAACCAGGGCGTGCATGAAATGGATATTGCTTTGTGGGGTTTGGGCCGTAACGACTGGCCGAAGAGCGTCTTTTCAAGCGGCGGCAAGTTCGTTTGGCAGGACGATCAGGAGACGCCGAATACACAACAGGCCACCTTCACTTGGGACAACTGCCAGATGACGTTCGACGTGCGCAATCTGCCGACGCCGCCCGAGGGGCTTGTTCCCATGCGCGGGCCCAACTACGTTGGCGATATCCTGTTCGGCGACCTCGGGTTCATGGTGATCGATCAGGGCGGCTACAAGGTTTACAAGAGTGCCGCCGGCAACTTCGTCGGCGCGCGCGGAGCCGGCGCCGGCGGACGCGAGAAATACGAACTGGTTTCCGAGAGCGCGGCAGACAAGGGCGACACCGCTCCGCACATGCGGAACTTCATCGATGCAGTCAAGTCGCGGGACCATACGAAACTGAACGCGGAAATCGAGATTGGGGCGAGGTCGGCTGCGTTCTGCCACTTGGCCAACATCTCCTATCGGGCCGGGCGGCCATTGAGCCTCGACGCCTCCGGGCGTTTCATCGGCGACGCCGAAGCCAACGCCATGCAAACGCGCAACTACCGCGCACCGTATGTGGTGCCGGACAAGGTGTAGGCACCTTCTAGCGGATCATTCTTGATGCAGTGATGAGCGTCTCCTGGACGGCGAGTTCGTCGTCGAGGGTGACGCTCATCGCACCTTCATCGCGCGCGGCGCGGGCGAGTTCGGCGATGTCGCCCACGTAACGGGAATAGGGCGGCAGGGCCACTTTCTGCTTCCCCTTCTGGTATGGCCCCGCCGCTTCAGCGAGGTCGATTTCGAACGATGGCGGTTCGATCGGCCTGACCACGGCAGTCCCCTTTGAGCCCATGATCTCCAGGGTACGGTGGGCATTGGCGTTGGGCTGGAGGACGCTGGAAGTGACAATGGCCATGGCCCGCGGGTACTCGAGGACGGCGGCAGTATTGTCGTTCAGCTTGTCGTTGAAGGCTCCGTCGTGCCGCAGGAATGGCGCGATGCGCTGCGGCAGACCCAGCGTGCGGACGACGATGTCGATAAGGTGGGCGCCCTGCTCGAACATCTGCCCGCCCGCGAACAGGTCCCACTCGGGCCGCTGTCCGGCGCCGATCAGGGTGTTCATCCGGGCATGGATGAGGTACACGTCGCCTAACCAGCCCTGTTTCGCCGCTTCGATAGCGCGGACAACGGCCGGGTTATGCCGCCACATGTAGCCGGTTTGGAGATGGAGATGTTTCGTGCGAGCGATTCCTACGATCTTCTGGAAACCGCGCACATTGTCCGACGGCGGCTTTTCAACGTGCAAGTGCTTGCCGGCCTTGACGGCTTCGAGCGCAAGCGCCTCGTGGCGGGGCACGTCGCTTTCGATGAAAACGACTTCTATCTTGGGATCTGCCAGGATGTCGCGCTTCTCTCGCCAGCGGAGGTCTTGCTTGGCGAAGGCGGCTCTGACCTTGGCGTCGTCTTCCCACGCACCCAACAACTCATAGTCGGGCGAAGTCGAAACCAGCCGCAGTTTTTCCGGAGCATGAGAGTGCCCCAACCCGAGGAAAGCGGCCCCCACGCGGCGGGAGGGCTGGAGCGCGGCGGCCGAAACGGCTAGAAAGTCTCTGCGGTTCATCGTGTTGGGCATTATAATGCGGGTCAAGATGAAACTCACACGCCGCTCCGCATTGGCCCTGCCGTTGGTATCGGGTCTTGCCGCTCAGCCCCGAGGCAATCTGGTTAAGCAGTTCGTTCGGTTCGAACGGGCCGGAAAGGCTGCTTACGGCTCGCTTTCCGGGGAGTACATCTCCGAACTGACTGCCGCGCCCTATGCCGGGGGCGTTGCAACAGGCCGTTCGCACAACATCTCGTCGGTCAAACTGCTCTATCCGTGTGAGCCGTCGAAGGTGCTGGCGGTCGGAAGGAACTACAAGAGCCACATTGGCAAGGAGAAAGCTCCGACGCGGCCCGAATTCTTCTACAAGCCCCCTTCATGCCTGCTCAGCCCCGGCGATCCGATTGTCATTCCAAAGGACTCGAAGAACACGCACTACGAGGCCGAACTGGTCATCATCATCGGGAAGAAGCTAAAGAACGTCTCCCGAGTCGAAGCCGAGACGGGCATTTTCGGCTACACCTGCGGCAACGACGTCAGCGAGCGCGACTGGCAGGGCGGCAAGGATGCCGATATGCAGTGGTGGCGGGCCAAGGGAGCGGACACCTATGGTCCGATGGGGCCAGTGATCGTCGAGGGATTCAAGCCGGGCTCGCAGCAGATCTGTTCGCGGCTGAACGGCGAAGTCAAACAGAAACAGGTGCTGACCGACCTGCTGTTCGACTGCCCGGCAATCGTCGAGTTCGCCAGCCGCTACGTTACCTTGATGCCTGGCGATGCGATCTACACTGGCACGCCAGGAACCACGTCGGCAATGAAGCACGGCGACACAATCGAAGTGGAAATCACGGGCATCGGAATCCTGAAAAACCCCGTCATTGGAGCATGACCGGCGCCGGCGAATTCGGACCTCTCCGTGTGATAAACTTGGACTTCGAGCGCCATCGATGCCGGTCCGGGTGAGCGAGGCCTTTATTCTCCGAACCTACCCGTTCCAGGAAGGGGATCTCGTCGTCAGTTTCTTCACACGGGATCTTGGCAGGCTCCGGGGTGTCGCGAAAAGGGCGCGGCGCCTCAAAAGCGCATTTGGGTCGAGCCTCGAGCGGCTCTCTCAGGTCCAAGTTAGTTACCTGCAGAAAGAGACGCTGGAGTTGGTCCGGATCGACGGCTGCGATTTGGTTCAGTCGCAGTTCGGCCTTTCATCGGACTTCGATGCTGGCGTCGTGCTCGACTACATCGCGGAGGTTTCTGAACACTTGTTGCCGCCCGCCGAGCCCAACGAGCGCTTTTTCCGGCTCCTGGCAGCCGTGCTGGTCGATTTGCGCTCATCAGGCGCCAGTGGTGTCTGGCGGGCCGCAACCTACTTCAGCTACTGGGCCGTCCGGCTGTCCGGTTTCTTGCCTGAGCACCGGTTATCGGAATCGTCGCGCACCCTCGCCGCGGAAATCGCCTCCTCGCCCATCTCCAGCCTTGCCGTCCGAAGCTGGCCCAAGACCGCCGGCTCCGACCTGCGAAAAGCCCTGGTTCGTGAGATCGAAGATCATATTGAACGCCGCCTCATGACCGCCCCGGTGCTCGAGGCCCTCTGAGAAAAGACCCCCGCATGGACTCCTATCAGGACACTCTCTTCAAGCTGAAGAAATTCTGGGCCGGCCGAGGCTGCGTCATCCAGGAACCGTACGATGTCGAGGTCGGCGCCGGCACGATGTGCCCGGAGACCTTCCTCCGCGTCCTCGGGCCAAAACCCTATAACGTAGCCTACGTCCAACCCTCACGCCGCCCGGCCGACGGCCGTTACGGCGAGAACCCCAACCGGCTCTACAAGCACTCGCAGTTGCAGGTGATCCTCAAGCCAGCTCCAGCCAACGTGATGGATCTGTACCTCGAATCGCTGGAGGCGATCGGGATCAACTTGTCGCAGCACGACCTGAAGTTCGAGGAGGACAACTGGGAATCGCCCACACTCGGGGCCTGGGGCATTGGCTGGCAAGTCATGCTGGACGGCCTTGAAATCACTCAATTCACTTACTTTCAGCAGTGCGGCGGCGTCGACTTGGACTTGGTCCCCTCTGAACTGACTTACGGGCTGGAACGGCTGACGGCGTTCCTGCAGGACCGAAAGTCGGTCTACGACATTGAATGGGTGAAGGGCGTCAGCTACGGTGATGTGCGGTTCCGCGAGGAGCAGCAGTTCTCGGTCTACAACTTCGAGATGGCCGACACGGCGATGCTGTGGCAGTTACTGGACATTCACGAAAAGGAGTCGCAGCGGTTGATTGACGCCTATCACGCCATCGACGCCGAAACGGGTTTGCACGACAAAAAACGGTTCCCCCTGCTGGCTGCCTACGACCATGTGCTGAAGTGTTCGCACACCTTCAACCTGCTGGACGCACGCGGCGCGATTTCGGTGACCGAGCGCGTGGGCGTGATTGGCAGGGTGAGGAGGTTGGCGGTTGGGACGGCCATGGCCTGGTGCGATCAACAGCGACTGCTGGCCACGGAGGTGGCGGCATGAGCGAGCGCCTGCCCTTCCTGTTCGAACTCGGCGTGGAAGAGATCCCTCATTGGATGATTACGCCGGCGCTAGCCGAACTCGAGAAACTCTTTGCTGCGTTCCTGGAAGAGAACCGCCTGGGATGCGGAGCGGTTCGTTTGGACGCTACGCCGAGGCGGCTGGTGCTGCGGGCTGACGGTATCGAGCCCCGCCAGCAGGATCGCGAGGAGGTCGTGATGGGGCCGCCGAAATCGGCGGGTCCCGGCGCGGCGATGGGCTTTGCGAAGAAGAACGGCGTCGCAGTCGAGGATCTTGGCACGGAGACGACGGCAAAGGGCGAATACTTCGCGCTTCGCCGCACCGTCACCGGCAAGGCGACCAAAGAGTTGCTCTCAGCCGCGCTGCCCGCTCTCATCGCGCGTATCCCGTGGCCCAAGGCGATGTACTGGACCGGCAAGGACGGCGTCCGGTTCATTCGGCCCATCCGCTGGGTGGCGTGTCTTCTGGGCGACCAGATCGTCGAATTCGAGGGGGCCGGAATCCGGTCCGGCGCGCTGTCCTGCGGCCATCGCCGGATGGGCTCGTGCGAGATCGCCTTCGATCACACGAATTATGAAGAACGGCTGAAGAAGAACGGCGTCATCCTGTCGGCCGCTGAGCGGAAGAACCGGATCGAATCGGGCATCAAGAAGGTCCTCAAGGGGACCGGTTACACGCTGGTCGCCGACGCGGCGTTGCTCGACGACCTCGTTTACTTGACCGAGTTCCCCACACCGATCCTCGGTTCGTTTGATCCGAAGTTCCTCGACCTGCCGCGTGAAGTGCTGACGACGGTGATGCGTCACCATCAGCGCTATTTCACGCTCTCGGCAGCGGACGGCTCAATGGCGCCGGCATTCGTCGCCGTGATGAACATCAAGGGCGACCGGCTGGGCTATGTCCGCAAGGGCAACGAGCGAGTGCTGGAGGCGAGGTTCAACGACGCACGGTTCTTCTGGGAGTTCGACCAGCAGAAGCCGATCGCGACTCGTGTGGACGGTCTTAAGAGTGTCACCTTCCAGGCACGGCTCGGCTCGTATCATGACAAGGCAGGCCGGATGAAGGAGCTCGCCGCATCGCTGGCCCAGAAGTTGGGCGCGGATGAGGCGGCTTGCGTGCGTGCCGCCGAACTCGCCAAGTGCGACCTCACCACTGAGATGGTGAAGGAATTGACCGAGCTTCAGGGTGTGATGGGCGGGCTCTATGCGCGGTCGCAGGGAGAACCGGAGGAGGTCGCGCAGGCGATCTACTCGCACTACCTGCCGCAAAGCATGGAGGATCCGATACCGCCCACACTCACCGGACAGGTAGTATCGCTCGCTGACAAGCTGGACACGCTCACGGCGTGCTTCTCGATCGGCATGATCCCGAGCGGGTCGAAGGATCCGTTCGCCTTGCGCCGCGCGGCGCAGGGCGTAGTGAAGATCCTTGTCGAGGGCCGTCTGGCGCTGAGTTTCGACGGCCTGCCGAAGGAACTGTCGGACTTCCTTTGGGACCGCGTTCGCTACTACTTCCGAGACATCCGCAACTTCCGCTACGACGAGATCAACGCGGTTCTCGCTGCGTCGCCGGCGAACCTTGTCGATTGTGAAGATCGCCTGTTCGCGCTGCGGATGGTCCGCCAGACGGAGAACTTCGAACCGCTCGCCGGAAGCTTCAAACGCATCTCGAACATACTTAAACAGGCTGGGCTGCGGGCCGGCGACGTCCGTATCGATCTGCTCGAACATGAGGCCGAAAAGACCCTGTATGACGAGGTGGAACAACTTCAACCGCAGGTTCAGGCCTGTATTGCTTCGCGCGACTACATCCGCGCCCTGCAAATGATTGCTACCCTGCGCCCGGCCGTCGACCGTTTCTTTGACGACGTGCTGGTGAACGCCCCCGATCCGGGCGTCCGCGCCAACCGGCTCAGTCTGCTGGGCCTCATTCTCAACGCCTTTTCCTCGGTCGCCGACTTCTCGGAGATCGTTACTGAATCAACAAGTGAATCATCCAATCCTTCCTCACAAAATTAGGAGACCCAGTTCAATGAGCAAGTACGTATACTCGTTCGGCGGCGGCACGGCCGACGGCAACGGGAGCATGAAAGACACCCTCGGCGGCAAGGGCGCTGGCCTGGCCGAGATGTGCCGGGCCGGTGTGCCGGTACCTCCGGGCTTCACGGTCATCACGGACGTCTGCAATCTGTTTTTCGACAACGACGGCAAAGTGCCGAAGGAAGTCGACGAGCAGAGCTGGAAGGCGATGGAAACGGTAGAGAAGCTCGTCGGTAAGAAGTTCGGCGACGCTGCTGACCCGCTGCTGATGAGCGTCCGGTCCGGCGCGAAGTTCTCCATGCCCGGCATGATGAACACGATTCTAAACCTGGGCCTGAACGACAAGACTACCGAAGGCTTGGCCGCGAAGACCTCCAACCCGCGTTTCGCCTACGACTGCTACCGCCGCTTCATCCAGATGTTCGGCGAAGTCGCGATGAAGGTAGAGATGGAGCACTTCGACGCGGTGTTCGACGCGATGAAGGCGAAGCGCAAGATCAAGCTCGACACAGACCTGACCGCCGAGGATCTGCAGGCGATCATCGTCGAGTACAAGAAGGTTGTGAAGAAGTTTGCCAAACGTGACTTCCCTCAGGACGTTCGCGAGCAGTTGGTTCTGGCCCGCAACGCCGTGTTCAATTCCTGGTGGGCGCCGAAGGCAAGCTACTACCGCAAGATGGAGAAGATCGACGACCGCCTGGGCACCGCCTGCAACATCCAGGCGATGGTGTTCGGCAACACCGGCGACAGCTCCTGCACGGGCGTCGGCTTCACACGTGACCCCGGTTCGGGCGCCAAGGTGTTCTATGGCGAGTTCCTGGTGAACGCGCAGGGCGAGGACGTCGTGGCCGGCATCCGCACCCCGCAGCCGATCTCCGAACTAGACGCCTGGAACAAGAACGTCTACAAGCAGCTCCGCGAGATCACGGCGATGCTTGAAAAGCATTACAAGGACATGCAGGACTTCGAGTTCACCGTTCAGGAAGGCGTCCTTTACATGCTCCAGACCCGCAACGGCAAACGCACGGGCCCCGCGGCCGTGAAGCTGGCCGTGGACATGGTGGACGAGAAGCTGATTGACGAGAAGACAGCCGTCATGCGCGTCGCGCCGATGCAGCTCGACCAGCTGCTCCACCCGGTTTTCGATCCCGCTTCGCTGAAGACTCTGGTCAAGCTCGCCACCGGCATCGACGCCAGCCCCGGCGCCGCGGTGGGCCGGTTGGCATTCACCTCCGAGGACGCCGTGACGATGTGCGAGAAGTCGCCCGTCATCCTCATCCGCAAGGAAACCACCCCTGACGACATCCATGGCATGGATGCCTCCAAGGGCATTCTGACCGCCGTCGGCGGCAAGAGTTCTCATGCGGCCGTCGTGGCCCGCGGCATGGGTGTTCCCTGCGTGGTCGGTTGCGGTGCGATCTCGATCAACGAGCGCAGCAAGTTCGCCACGGTGAAGACCGGCGAAAAGACCATCACCATCAAGGAAGGCGACTGGGTTTCGCTCAATGGCACGACCGGTGAAGTCTATCTTGGCCAGGCCGAAACCAAGGAACCAGATCCCAACTCTCCCGTCTTCGCCAAGTTCATGAAGATGGCCGACAAGTTCCGCGGCTCGTTTGGCGTCCGCGCCAATGCCGACATCCCACGCGACGCGAAAGCGGCCCGCAACTTCGGCGCTCAGGGAATCGGCCTTTGCCGCACCGAGCACATGTTCTTCGCCGAGGACCGTCTGCCGTTTGTGCAGAAGATGATCCTGGCCGACAACGAAGCCGACCGCAGGAAGGCCCTGCTGAAGCTGCTCCCGATGCAGCGCAAGGACTTTGCCGGTCTGTTCATGGCCATGGACGGATTCCCCGTCGTCATCCGTACGCTCGATCCGCCACTGCACGAGTTTGTGCCGAAACGGGAAGAGCTGATGGTCGACCTCGCCAAGCTCCCGGCAGCCGACATCAAGGCGAAGAAGGAGATGGTGAACCGCTACAAGAACTTCGTCACGGACGTGAAGTCGCTGAAGACGGTGCTGCCCGAACTTCTGCACCGGGTCGAACAACTGCATGAGTTCAACCCGATGCTCGGCCACCGTGGCTGCCGTCTCGGCATCACCTATCCCGAGATCACGGAGATGCAGGCACGCGCCATCTTCGAAGCGGTCGTCCAGGTCGCGAAGAAGGGCAAGACCGTCATCCCCGAAGT
>Ga0116171_10002808_pt1 | contig 16355 bp, 13 predicted proteins | sample AD_JPNHW2_MetaG_FD_89798 | JGI IMG/M metagenome (GOLD analysis project Ga0116171, IMG submission 89798) | Active sludge microbial communities of municipal wastewater-treating anaerobic digesters from Japan - AD_JPNHW2_MetaG | ecosystem: Engineered > Bioreactor > Anaerobic > Digestate | place... | reverse complement strand
CTGATAAACCCGCGGGAAAAGCTGATGCTCTATTTTTCGGTGGCAACGACCGGACTGGCATTAAGACCATTCTTTACGTCACATTACCTGATCTACAATTTCCTGGATGTATCCTGGATATGGACAGTAAGATTCGAATATATAGGTCTTTATATGATCGTTATAGGCTGGTTATGGTTTATTCATGAGTTATACCCTCATCGGATTTTCAGGCGGTTCATTGTTTATACCAGTGTTATTCTTGCAACCTGCGCAGTTTTGACCAATTTCCTGCCAGTAAGGATCTTCGGCTATGCAACACAGGTGATCTATCCTGTTATGGTCGTTCTGATGCTGTATGCAATAATACAGAGCTTCAGGCGGTTTATAAGGGGCAGCAGAATTGACCTTGTATATTTTTCTGCAATAGTTTTCCTGGCATTTGCCGGTGTTCATGACATCAGGCTTTCATTGGGCAAGGCGGCAGGTACATCTGAATATTACCTGACATACGCGGTAATTGTTTTCATTTTCATCCAGGCTGCGCTTCTGCTGTACAGCTGGATTAAATCATACCAGGAAAAAGAGAGACTACAGAATGACCTTGAATATATGAACAGAAACCTGGAGCTGATGGTTAACGAAAGAACACAGGAGCTTAAGTCAAGAAATGATGAGATTGAACAGCAGAATCAGAGAATTGCTTCCCAGAATGTGCAGCTTTCAGAAACAATCCAGATGAAGAATAAGATCTTCTCAGTCATTGCTCACGATCTGAGAAGCCCGGTGGTGAATATCCTCTATATGCTTAACCTGCTTAAAGAGAAGGAATACAAGGAGAAATACGACACGTTTGCTAATGCCAGCATAGAGTATGCCCAGCTGGTAATTTCGCTTCTCGAGAATATGCTCGTATGGGGAAGGGGCCAGCAGGACAAGATCAATTATTCACCAGAATCGAGGAATCTCGCTGACATCGTCCTGACGAACATGAGCATTTTAAAAGAGAGCGCCGACAAAAAAGAGATATCCGTGAATTTCACGCAGGCAGGCAATTCATATGCATTCTTCGACAAAGATCTTCTCGACATAATTATCCGCAACCTGCTTTCAAATGCAGTTAAATTCACCCCCCGGGGAGGACGTATCAGCATTTTGCTGAAGGAAAGGAAAGATTTAGGAGGGATACTACTGAAGATCTGTGATAATGGTATAGGCATTTCGCCTCAAAAACAGGAGAAGCTGTTCAGTCCTGAAGATATGTCGAGCACTCCGGGCACTGAAAATGAGAAAGGCACAGGAATAGGGTTAAAGCTTTGTCATGAGCTTGTCCTTATAAACAAAGGAACACTCACTGTTGAAAGCCGTGAAGGTGAGGGATCATGCTTCTCTGTTGTACTGCCTGACGGTCCGGCATCAGGATAGATGGTACTTGTTTTAATCGCCTATTAGCTCTGTAAGGTTTCTCCTGTCGAGAACCCTGATAACTTTTGCCTCAGCCAGGATCAAACCTTCATCTTCCAGTTCTCCGAGGGCCCTTGCCAGTGATGGCCGGGCTACTCCGAAATAATCAGAAAGCTCGGCCTGTGTCATGGCAGTATTGAATGTGGGTTTCGTATCAGTAGTTCGTTGCAGAATAAACTGGGCCAGCTTGCCTTTTATAGTCTTGAAATTCAGAAATTTTATCTTCTCCGACAGGAACTGGGAGCGGTTTGATATCATATCGAGGTAGTTTACAAGTATTTTGTCATTCGACATCAGCAGTTCCAGAAAGACCTGCTTTTCTATTATCATAAGCTCGGTGTAAGTAACTGCGATAACATTGACCGGGAAGAGATTCCGGCTCCCGAAAATAAAGGCAGCCGCAATAGCCTTAGGCGCACTTATGTCCTCGATCTTTATTACGCGCCCGGAATAATCAACCATTTCGCCCTTAACGACACCTTCTGTAACTATCAACAGCGAATTTACCGGTTCACCGCTGTGTGCAATCAGGGCTCCTGCCTTATATTTTTTAATCTTTTTTTGAGTGTTTTGTAACACCTTCTCAATTTCCTGAAGTTTTAATCCCCTGAAAAGGGGTGCATTCATCAGTCTGTCGGGTTCCATAGTCAGTGATTTTTGTTAAAAATAATCATTTTGTAACATTTGTTACAATTCTCCCCATACCACTTTATCATCTTTGCCATGTAAACAAAAAGCAATAATTGAAAACGGCTGAAAAAATCCATAAAGAAATGAAAAGAGATATATTAAAAATAGATGAAGAGCTATGCAACGGCTGCGGACAGTGTGTACCTAATTGTCACGAGGGTGCATTACAGGTAATCGACGGTAAGGTGCGTCTTGTAAGTGAACTGATGTGCGACGGTCTCGGAGCCTGTATCGGTCATTGCCCTGAAGGGGCTATCACAATCGAGAATCGTGAGGCAGAGCCTTATGATGAGATAAAAGTTATGGAGCAGATGGTATCCAAGGGAAAAAATACGATAATCGCACACCTGAAACATCTTAAGGATCACGGAGAAACCGGGTACCTGAAAGAGGGTGTTTCCTTCCTTGATTCACACCATGAAGAATTAAGCTTCAATCCCGATGAGGTCTTTGCCGAAGTACACGGACACGGGAAGCCTCACCCTCACTCTCACTCTCACTCTCACTCTCATTCAGGTTCCGGTTGTCCCGGGTCGCGTGAGCGTATTCTGAAAGGTGAAGAGACGGGAAGTGTTATAACGGGTGCCATAGACCAGCCCTCAGAGCTGAGACAATGGCCTGTTCAGATGCATCTGCTGAATCCTAATGCACCATACCTGAGGAATGCCGATCTTCTTCTGGCTGCTGATTGCGTTGCCTTCTCAATGGGGAATTTTCACAGCAGGTACCTGAAAGGAAGGTCGCTGGCAATAGCATGTCCCAAGCTTGACCAGGGCCTCGATATCTATGTCGACAAGCTTACTGCCATGATAGATGTCGCCAAGGTCGATACAATAACCGTAATGATGATGGAAGTTCCCTGCTGCGGAGGCCTTCTCCAGATGGTAAAAGCTGCACTGGCAAAAGCTTCAAGAAAAGTGCCGGTAAAACAGATGATCATTGGTTTATCGGGGAATGTGATAAAGGAGGAGTGGGTTTAGGGAGGGGTGCAAGGGTACAAACCGCCTTCGCCGAGGCTACGGCGGTCAAAGGGTGCAATGGTGCAGAGGTGCAATGGTGCGGAGGATTATCAGCTCAGCATTACACTTTTTACTCTTTTAAGAAGGGCAGCAACTTTAGCATAAGGATCACCATCGCCGAGGGTTTCAAGAGGAAGATAGCCCCTGTACCCTGATTTCCGGACAATATCGATTATTTTAAAATAATCTGTATCTACCTGTGAATCGCTTACGAAAATCTTTTCTTTCATTTGCCATGTGACAGCATATTTAGCATTATCTGCGATATCGCTGTAGGGATCGGGAGTATGATAGCTGCCGATATCGAGCATCAATCCAACCCATTCATGGTTTATGAGTTTCAGAAGCTTTTCGGTTTGTTCTGCTGTCTTAAGGAAATCGTTATGGTTCTGGAGGGCCAGCATTACGCCATGGTTGCCGGCAAAATCGGCACACTCCCTGATATCATCAGCTATCCACTTTGCCTTTTCATCCCAGGGGGTGTCATCTTTTGAAAGGTTTCCGCTGAAGATCCTTACACCGGGGGCTCCAAGTTTCTGTGCCACAATAACCCACTCTTTTACCAGTTTTTTCTCTGCAGTCCTCTTTTCACGATCGGGCCAGGTAAAATCGTTCCTGACTCCTGTGCATCCGAGTTCCACACCAAGCCGGAATGCTTTTCGTTTTATATTGAAAATAATATTATCGTGCGGCACCCCAGGATAGCCCGGGAAATAATACCCGGTAATATCGACACCGTCAAAACCTGATTTTGCACAGAAATCAAGCAGGTTTTCCAGGGTCATCGTGCCTGCTTTCAGAGGTTTATCAAAGGAATATGCATTTAAGCTGATCTTAAATGATTTGCTGCTTCCTTTGCCCGTACTCACATTTTCCTGATCCAGACTCAATCCGGCGGCTTTCAAGCCTGATACACCTAATCCGGAGAGTAAAACAGTTCCGGCAAATTTCCTTCGGTCAATTTTCATCAGGTTATATCAGATTAAGTTTAAACCTCCAATAAAAAGGTTTCTCACAGAGACTCTGGCGGCTTTGCTCCTTTGTACCTAATTTCAAACTACTTTAAATCCCAGTTCTTCCAGTATTTTCCGGACTCTTTTGGTTCCGCCATTAAGCTTTATTGTGTAGGCCCTGAATTCCCGGCGGATACCGTAATCGCCACGCTGCTTTTCAAAGTCAGATGGCGAGAAACGAAGTTTTATATTATCTTCATCGATATTGTAAGAGTGATTCACAGCCGTCCTGATGATCTCTTCTTCCTGTTTACCTGTCCCGTCAATCGACAGAACAGGCTGAGCAGGTTCAGGAATGTTTTCAGGATACCAGTTCCCGAGAGAAAGATTGAAGTGTTTTGCCAGCGAATTGACGATCATCGAGGTCCCATTCGCTTTTCCGTCGGTAGAATAACCTGCAATATGTGGTGTCGACAGGAATGTCTTGCTCATCAGGTCGAGATCTAGGTCAGGTTCATTTTCCCAGACATCGAGAATCACTCCGCCCGGTTTCCCTGAAGAGAGTGCCTTCTTGAGTGCTCCGGTCTCAGTGATCTCTCCCCTGGAAGTATTGATGAACCATACCCCTTTTTTCATCTTTTTGAAGCTCTTTTCATTTATCATGTGCCATGTGGCGTCATCGCCGACAATATTGAGGGGTACATGGAGAGTAATGATATCAGATTCAAAGAGTACTGTTCCGAGGGCTACAAAATTCTTATCTCCTTCATCCCTGGCTCTCGGAGGGTCATTCAGAAGAACGTTCATTCCAAGAAGCTTTGCAAACTTTTCAACTTTTGATCCCACGTTCCCCACTCCTACTATTCCGATAGTTTTTCCTTTAAGCGGGGATCTGAACTCAGCCGACATCTTCAGAAGTGCTGCAGCAACATATTGTTGTACGGAAGATGAATTACACCCTGGAGCGTTTGTCCAGACAATCCCCTGTTTTTCACAATATTGTGTATCGATATGGTCGAATCCAATTGTGGCGGTACCGATGAAATTTACTTTTGTATTTTTCAGCAGATCTTCAGTACATTTTGTTCTTGTCCTTATGAGAAGGGCATCTGCGCCGGCCAGGGCTTTCCTGTTAATTGTCTTTCCCGGCATGTACACTACTTCTGCAAAAGGCTCAAGGACACCTTTCAGAAATGGAATTTTATCGTCGGCAACAATTTTCATCGATTAAATTTTTAAGCCTGAAAGTTAATAAATCCCTGAAATAAATATTTATACTTAAATTAGCATTTCAATTGGGAGAAAGTCTGATGGATACTTCAATTATTCTTGGTCTATTGCAGAATACAGCCATCCTGCTGGCGTTTATTCTCATTTATGATTACAGCTGGGTTCAGAAAAAGGAGAAAAGAACCCTTCGCCAGAAAGTATATACCGGGATTGTATTAGGCGGTATATCGATTGTTCTGATGATAACGCCCTGGATACAGTTTCCGGGACTTGTCTTTGACACCAGGTCGATACTTCTTTCACTTTCAGGTCTCTTCCTTGGTCTCATACCCACACTGATCGCTGCAATTATTTCTGCAATATACAGATTATCGATGGGTGGAGCAGGCGTTTACATGGGTATTGCAGTGATAGTGACCTCCTCTGCAATAGGCATTGCCTGGAATAAGTTTCGTCCTTCATGGAAAGAGAAGAACCAGGTACTTGAACTAATTCTGCTTGGACTGGCAGTACACATTGCGATGCTGGGTTGTTCGTTCCTGGTGCCTAAAGAATCGATAAGACAAACTGTAAGTAATATCCTTCTCCCTTTACTGACAATATACCCAGCAGGAACTTTGTTCTTAGGTCTTCTGATGCTCCGGCAGTACAAAAACTGGGAGAACAGGAGAGCCTCCGAAAAGCTTCTCCTTTCCGAACAGAGGTTTACAGGTCTGTTGCAAAACACACTTCTTTTTTCACTGATTGTTGACGCCGATGGAAAAATAAGTTACAGCAATGACCCCTTCCTTAAGGCCACAGGGTACTCAGCCAATGAACTTTCGGGCAAGGATGTTTTTGAAATATTTGTCCCAGAAGAGAACCGTAATGTTGTCAGGGAACTCTTCCTGAAGGTACTGCCGCAACCGCAGAGCTTCTATAACAAGGAAACAGAAATAATTACAAAAGACAGGACCCGGATAGTTGTTTCATGGAATGTCACTGTGATTAAGGATGAGAACAACATTGCATCGGCAATCGCCTGTATAGGCGAGAACATAACAATCCGGAAGAAAGCAGAAGCTGAACTCATCCTGGCAAAAACAAAAGCTGAAGAAAACGATAAGCTTAAGTCGGTATTCCTTACCAATATGAGCCATGAAATAAGAACGCCGATGAATGCCATCATGGGTTTCTCCAACCTGCTTGGCGAAGGAAATCCTGATGGAGAAGAAAAGAAGAAGTACGTCGAAATAATCAGGCATGCCGGCGACCGGCTCTTAAAAATACTGAATGATATTATTGACGTATCGAAGCTGGAAGCGAGGCAGCTGACACTTAATCCTTCGGAATGTGATCTGAACTTTATATTCAGGAACAGCTTCGAATCATTCAGCAAGAGCGATATCCTGAAACATAAACCTGAAATATCTTTTAATCTCCTGCTGCCGGCTGACAATAAGGAACCTAAATTCAGGTGTGACGGCCACCGGTTTCAGCAGGTGCTCGACAATCTCATTACCAACGCAATAAAATATACTGAAAAAGGAAAGATTGAGACAGGTTACCGGATCACCGGAGGCACGGAAGAAAATCATATTGAGGTTTTTGTCAGTGACACCGGAATAGGCATACCCAGGAATATGAACGAGATTGTTTTTGAACGTTTCAGGCAGGTTGAAGAGGGTATGTTCCATGAAGGAGCCGGACTTGGTCTCAGCATTTCAAAGGGAATTGTCGATCTGCTTGGCGGAAAAATCTGGTTTGAATCTGAACCCGGGAAAGGGACTACCTTCTACTTCTCAGTACCATATATAAAATCAGGAGACATTAAAACGGATAAGGAAGTTGAACTGAATTCACCGCCCGACCTTAAAGGAAAATCAATAGTCATCGCTGAAGACGATTATAATTCGTATTACTACCTCAAACACCTTCTTGAGTCGTTAAAAGCAAAAACCATTTATGCCGAAAACGGCCAGGTACTGATCGACCTCCTGCATAAGCAAGTGCCTGATATTGTCTTCCTCGACATAAATATGCCTGTTCTGTCAGGGTTTGAGTGTCTCGAAAAGATTAAAAAAGAAAGAATTAAAACGAAGATCATTGCACAGACTGCCTATGCCATGCCTGAAGAAAGAGAGAAATGCATGGCCAGCGGGTGCGATGAGTACCTTGTAAAGCCATTCAGCAGGCTCGACGTGTACAGGGTCATAAGTGAAGTTCTGTCACATTGAAATAACGGTTGTAACCCGCCACAGGAAAATATTCAGCCAGTATTACAAAAAGTTAAATTTGATTAAAGAATTTCGTTAGAACTGTATTAAAAGTTTATTTTGTACAAAAATCACTTTCTGACACAGGGAATGAAGAGCTTATTTAGTACTGTATCGGGCAGGCATAGTTTCCCTGTTACTGTTACTGTTATTCTTATACTTATTCTGAGTATTTCTGCATCACGATTATCTGCACAACCTGAGGTAAAAGCCGTATTCTCTGAAAAAGCTCCCGTGATCGATGGTTTTGTTGATGATGATGTATGGAAAAATGCCTCAGTTGTCAGTGAACTAATCCAGAAAGAGCCATATACAGGAGAGCCTGTTTCGGAAAAGACCGAGTTCCTGTTTTTGTTCGACGAACACAATATATATGTAGGTTTCAGGTGTTTCGACGACCCGGCAGATATCATTGCCAAAGAACTTGCCCGTGACGTCAGCCTCGGTGAGGATGACAGGATACACCTGATCTTCGATACTTATCTCGACGGACGAAGCGGATACTGGTTCCAGCTGGGGCCGAGAGGCAGTATGGGAGATGCTCTCATCAACGAAAACGGCAAATACTTCAATAAAGCCTGGAATGGTATCTGGGACGGAAAAGCAAGAATCACAGTAGATGGATGGGAAGGCGAATTCATAATCCCTTTCAAAACAATGGGTTATGATAAGAATTCCGATACATGGGGATTGAAATGTATCAGGTACATAAAACGTAAATCAGAAGCCTCATTCTGGCCATTCACATCTCTTAACTCCGACAGGTTCCAGGTGTCAGATGCCGGCAGGCTAACTGGTCTGAATGGGATGACACAAGGGATTGGCCTTGATTTAATTCCTTATATAACCGGAGGGATAAGCAAGAAGGAGAACAATGATCCCGATCCGGCATTCGATATGGGTATCGATGCTTTCTTCCAGCTTACATCTTCACTTAAGATCGCTGCAACCGTCAATACCGATTTTGCACAAACAGAAGTCGACGAGAAAGTGATAAACCTCACACGGTTTTCATTGTATTTCCCCGAAAAGAGGGACTTTTTTCTTGATGGCTCCAACTACTTTACTTTCGGCATCGGCGGTGATGACGACAACACAAAAAAGACATCAATGATACCCTTCTTCTCCCGGCGAATAGGACTCGACAGCATCGGGAATCCGGTATCGATAAAATATGGTGGTAAATTCACGGGCAAAGCAGGAAAATGGAACCTTGGCTTTCTTCATATCAAGGACGATAACGCATGGGATAATCCGGGTTATACCGTCGGACGCATCTCATACGATATAGGTAAACAATCATCGGTCGGTATCATCGGGACAAACGGTAACGCCTTCTCCGATGCTGATAACTCACTGATTGGATTAGATCTCAAGCTGGGAAGTTCAGAAATAATGGGAAACAAGAATATTGCTTACACTTTGTATGGAGCAAAATCATTCACTCCTGGACTGGAAGGTGACGACATATCATTCGGAACAGAGATCAATTATCCAAACGACTTTCTTAATTTCAGGGCAGGTTATCTTCAGATCGGCAGGAACTTCATTTCAGGACTCGGTTTTGTGCCCCGCACAGATATACGTGATTTTTACGGGAGCCTGTTAATAGGTCCACGGCCGCAGAATTCAGGCATACTGCAGATTAAGACCGGTCCCGATTTTTCATTTATCGTCGACAAAACCGGCGGTGGACTCCTGACTGCTGAAGTAAACCTCAGATATGCCGAGATCACTTTCCTCACCGGCGATATAATTGCATTAAAATCGCAATACCAGTTTGACAAACCTGACGAGCCATTTGCCATCTTCAGGAATATTACCATACCTGTCGACGATTATCAATTCTGGCGGCATTCACTGACTGTCACCTCGGCCAAAAGAAGGAATCTGTGGGCGCAAGGGAAAGTGGAAACGGGAAGATTTTATTCAGGCACCAGGACAGATCTTCTCATTCAGACAGGCTGGAAGATAGTAGTACCAGTTTATCTTGGCTTCGACGCTGATCACAGGTGGGTTAACCTCAGGGAAGGAGAATTCCTGACAAGAATTTATCGCTCATCGCTGAATTTTCTTTTCACCCCGAACATATCCTGGTCGAATTTTGTACAGTACGACAATAAGACTGAAAAAATGGGCTGGCAGTCGAGATTCCACTGGATCATAAAACCCGGGAAAGAGGTCTTCCTCACCTTCAATTCACCTGCAATAGATCCCTTTGAACGATTTGCAACGGAATCTTATGAAGGCAGGGTGAAAGTGAAGTATACGATAAGGTTCTGATCTGCATGCCCTTTAATCAACTATCGTCATCTCATTCAGCAGGTAGCCGGCACCGGCAAATTTGTCAATGATGAAAAGTGCATAACGGATGTCGAGGCTTATATTCCGGCTCTGTTCAGGATTAAAAGCCATATCGCTCGCAACACCCTCCCAGGCTCTGTCGAAATTGATGCCTATAAGGTGGCCTTCTGCATTTATCACAGGAGATCCCGAGTTTCCTCCCGTCGTATGATTATTGGCAATAAAACATACCGGTACTTCGCCATCCTGGACATATCGCCCATAATCTTTTGAAAGATAAAGCTGCTTAAGCTTGTCAGGAACATCGTAATCAAATATCTCCGGATTATCCTTCTCCATAATTCCCCTAAGGGTTGTATAGTGCCTGAAATATACCGCATCTTTTGAATCATAACCTTTCACTGATCCATAGGCCACGCGTAAGGTTGAATTTGCGTCAGGGTAAAATACCCGGTCCCTGTCAAATTCCATCTGTGCAGTCATATAGAGAGGATGAAGGTTTTGTATTTCTAAGGATATCCTGTTCAATTCACTCCTGACATTATCGGAAATGAAGCTGCTGACACTTCTGGCGAGTCTGTAAATAGGGTCCTTTTCAAGCTTTGCAAGACTCCCCTTGCTGAAAGAACTTACAAAAGCTGTGAATCTCTTCTCATCGGAAAAGATTGTAACCGGATAGAGCTTGTCAGCAAGCGCCTGGAAATCGCCCTTGCAGCCATCTTTTATCTTTATGTATTCAGGAGCCTGCCATTTCGGATCAAGGCTCTGGCCATAATGCTTCATCACTGCAACAAAAAGCTTTTTATCGGTTTCATGGTTATAATTTTTGAAGAAACCCTTTGCAGCAGCTGCAAGTTCTCCTTTTACGACGCTAATACGCGATTCGTCAGGTGTTTTTTCATACAGAGCTGCCAGGGCCATCATATTTCTTGCCAGCGAAACAGATTCTGCTCCGCTGCTCATAAACGCATCATTAGTAATACTGTTAGCCAGCAGGTAATCCTTCATCTGCGAATAAAGTTTCTCATAAGAAGGGAGAAGATGACCGTATCTTAATTTCCTGCCTTCATCAGCATTGATCCATTCTGTAAGACGCCTTTCATATTCCTGTTTCTTTCCTATTGTATTCATCCTTGATAGACCCTGTATCTCTCCTATCGACTTCTTCCAGCCATTGGCAATACCTGATTTTTTTGCAGAATACTGAAGCCTGATTAGAGGATCGGTGTTCATTGCGGCTTCCATGATCTCAATCTTTTCAGTCTGTATAGCTATCCTTTCCGGATTGATATGATTCTTCATCATGTCGATATAGAATGATGGTACATACTGTGATGTTGACCCTGGATATCCGAAAACCATTGTAAAGTCGCCTTCATGAACTCCTTTCAGTGAAATGGGGAAATGATAAAGTGGCTTATAGGGTTCATTTGCAGCTGCGTAGGGTGCCGGCTTGTTTTCCTTGCCTGCATAGACCCGCCATACGGAAAAATCGCCGGTATGCCTCGGCCATACCCAGTTGTCGGTTTCGCCTCCGAATTTCCCGATAGCTGATGGCGGAGCTCCCACAAACCTGACATCATTGAAAGTTTCATAAACCATAAGAAAATACTGGTTCCCCATATAGAAGGGGCTTATCCTGGCAGTAAAATGTGTTCCTTCGACAGCGCTTTTCCTTATTTCCTCCGAATTTGCATTGATGAGGTTCTGCCGTGCTTCAGCATTCATACCCTCGGTAACTCCCTTGAGAACCCTGGCTGTGACATCTTCCATTTTCTTAAGTATCGTGATGAAGAGTCCCGGAGCAGGTATCTCCTGTTCACGCGACATGGCCCAGAATCCGTTAGTGAGATAGTCTTTTTCAAGGGTGGAGAGCCTTTGAATGGTTCCGTACCCGCAATGATGGTTTGTGATCAGCAGCCCTTCGGCAGAGATGAACTCACCTGTACAGCCTCCGCCGAACGACATAACAGCATCCTTCATACAAGCCTTGTTAACGCTGTAGATATCCTCTGCAGTCAGCTTGAAGCCTTTCTCCTGCATAAGTTTAATGTTGTACTTCTCAATCAGGATAGGTATCCACATACCTTCATCGGGTGCAGCATTTGCGAATAGTGTTGTGATTAAGAATGTTGTGAGTAATAGTAGTTTTTTCATATCAATTTTTGTTGCTTGTTTTCATAATAATTCCCTCTTTGAAGAGCTTGTCCCACGAAGCTTCAGCGAAGCGGGAGGGCCAGGGGGATGTTTTTAAATCATTCTACACCCCCCACCCCCTCTAGGGGGGATTTTCTTTGGTCTTTGGTCTTTGGTCTTTGGTCTTTTATCTTATAAATTCCTTAAGCTCTTTATACAACTTCTGCACCGGCAGCCCGACCACGTTAAAATATGATCCTTCGATCCGGCTGCAGGCTGTTATACCTATCCATTCCTGGATACCATAAGCTCCTGCTTTGTCGAATGGTTTGAAGTTTTCGACATAGTATGAGATCTCTTCACGTGACATCTCTTCAAAAGTAACCCTGGTAAGGTCGGTAAAAGTTTTCTCTTTTTTATTTGAGAGAAGCGTAACACCGGTAATAACATCGTGAACATTCCCCGAAAGTTCCCTGATCATGTTTTTTGCTTCCTCAGCATCAGCAGGTTTACCTAAAACTTTATCGTTGCACCATACAATTGTATCGGCAGTGATAATTATCTCATTATCTTTTATTTCGGCAAGATAATGCCTTGCTTTCTCTCCTGAGAGGTATTCTGCAATTTCCTTACCCTTCAGTTCCTCCGGATATGATTCATCGTAATCCCTGACAACTACCTCGAATTTAATTCCAAGCTCCTGTAAAAGCTGCTGCCTTCTTGGTGATCGTGAAGCAAGGATAATCCGGTATTTGTTCAGGTCATCAATAATCATTTTACCAGATTCCAGGTTATAATTGCTTTAACGACAAGCGAATAGAGTATACCTGTAAGCATCGCCAGCTTCACCAGGCTGCTTGCCCTGTGTATATTCTTATTGCCTGCCGGTGAATAAAGATGATATACTACCAGCAGTAGAGGTATTGTAACAAATACTGAGATATACAAAAGTGTTATCCTGTCGTGGACCAGGTATCCCCAGACCAGGAAAAGCAGGGCAATGGTTATTGCCAGCAGTACAACAACAATGGCTTTTGAGGCGGGTATTCCTGTTACAACAGGCAGGGTGTTTCTACCATAAGCCTTATCGCCTTCAAAATCTTCAATATCCTTAATTATTTCACGGGTCAGTGTTGTCAGGAAAGCGAAAAGGGCAAATCCTCCCACCCAGTAAAAAAGAAAGGCAAGGCTTGTCATTTCAGCAACATTTGCTGCATAATGACGGTAAACTGCCGGCCATTCATAAAGAATTACGAGCAGCGGGACCATTGCAGTAAGTATTGCCACAATTATGTTCCCGACGAGAAACTGTCTTTTATAGCTTGCTGAATAGAAATAGAGGAGACCCGAAACGATAAGGAAGAGTGTACCCATCCAGAAATAGCCTGCCTGTGCCGATACATAAAAGCCTGCTCCTACTCCAATGATGTTAAACAGTGAGTGCCACATCATTGCTTTTTGTCTCGATATTTTTGTCCCGACGATCACCTTTCCCTTGTTAATAAGGTCTGTCCTGATGTCAAAATAGTCGTTGATCACATATCCGCCTGCGGTTATCGACACTGTTGCAATAACAAGGATCAGGAAGTCGTACCAGGGCAGCTGAAGGGTCATCTGAACAGCATTATCCGGTATCTGAACCAGGTTAACATAAACGAGGCTCAGCAGCGGGGCAACGACCATGTATCTCATCAGGATCATTGTCAGAACAACAATGACCAGGTTTTTCCAGCGTATAAGGTCAAGGAATTCTTTCATATTACCATGCAAATGCATCTGAGTCCATCCAGTTATTATGAAGCCTCAGCACCTGTTCAATCACATCCCTGACACATCCCTCTCCGCCTTTTTTGTCAGAGATGTACATCGACACCTGGCGAATCTCACTGTCGGCGTCTGATGGACAGGCGGGGATTCCTGCGGTCTTCATTACCTCAAAATCGGGTATATCGTCGCCCATAAAAAGTATCTCATTGTCGCCCAGGTTGTATTTCTTCCGGAAATCCTTGTAATGACCCAGCTTATTCCTGCTGTTCAGATAGATATCTTTAATACCCAGCTGTTTAAGCCTGTTAAGGTAATCTTTTGAGTTGCTGCCGGATATTATTCCTATGCGGTATCCCTTTTTCACAGCAAGCTGGAGGGCATAACCGTCGCGGAGGTTAACTGTACGGTTGGGAACACCAAATACATTCAGGCTTATTGTCTGAAGCGACAGAACACCATCGATATCGAAAATGAAGGCTTTGACATTTGCCAGCCCTTCCTTGAAGTTTGTCATTCTTTTTTCTTCTTGTAATATGTAATAATTGAATCTGTCAATACCTTGTACAGATTCTGTAATTCAGGTGAGAAAGATAATAATTCCAGATGTTTTTTCAGTGTGTTAATGTCATTTCGTATGGCGGGTCCTGTCTGTGAATTTTCCGGTCCGTTCTCAATAGCTTTAGCGACTGTCTCTCTTATGAGCGGTTCAAATATATCATCAGTTATCCCGGCTTTTCTGGTAATCTCGCTCCCGGCCGTAAGCATGTAGTTGGTGAAGTTGCAGATAAAGACAGCCGAAAGGTGTACCAGTCGTCGCTGATCGGCAGTAAAATAATGAACATTCCCCTTTATGGCATGTGCCAGGCCTGTAAGCTGCTGTCTGACTTCATTATCTGAGGCTTCGATAAGGAAAGGAATGCCTGTGAAATTCAGATGCCTTCCCTTTGAAAAAGTCTGCAAGGGATAGAAGACACCACGTCGTGTAATATCTGCAGGGAACACTTCAAGTCCGTAACTACCCGCCGTATGGGCGACGACAGTGTGAGGATGGCACCTGACCGATGACAATACTTCATTAAGCTTTTGATCGGGCACCGCCACAATAATAAGATCGGCATTTTTGTTGTAGGAGGGCTCAGGCGACCATTCTGCGTTGCAATCCCCTGCCAGTTTTTTCCCTTCCTCTTCAGAAGGCGAAACTACCTGGCTGATCCTGATCCCTGAACAGAACATTTCCCTGCAAAGTGCACCGGCAACTCTTCCGGCACCTGCAAAGGATACAACCATTTTATTCATGGGAACCTGCTATTTTCCGTAAAGATAGGATTTAAGCTCGGTAACGTGGATATTATAAAACTTATAATAATAGTAATAATTTGACTGGCCTGCCTGGGTTACATAATTACAATCCCAGAATACATCACCTGTAAGGAGGATCTGATCCTTTGAATTGATTTTCTGAAGTTCGGTATACATTTCAGCCGGGTTGCAAAAGTAATATGTATCGGAACCGAGAGTAAAATAAATTGTTGAACCTTCGGAAAGGACCGTCAGGTCAGAATAGTTCATCAGCCTCTTGTCCACCGTGAAGAGAACATCTCCATCGCAACCGCATTTTTCCTGCTTATCGCAGCTGTTTACTGCAAATAGTGGTGTAATGACTATCAGTATTACAAGTATTTTCCCGGTTATATATCTTTTCATGTGATTCTTCCGATTCCTTTCAGTATAACATGCAAAGTAAGGTTTTATTTCAATTATAACAAAAATATAACGATATCTGCTGCTGCTTCCCCTGCCGGGAACATTAAATACCAGCTGATTACTGAATACCATGATGCAAAAAAAAGCCGTCAGCAAATATTCTCTGACGGCCTGTTGTTGGAGTTATCTGGCATTATTTCAGGCCTGGGCTGTAGGGCCTCCGAAACTAAGAGGCATAACAGGCCCTGACCCTTTTACTTCCTTGATAGGTCCATGGACAGACTCATACTTAGCGATATTATCCTGTAGTGCCGCAACAAGTCTTTTGGCATGTTCAGGCGTAAGAATGATCCTCGACTTAACCTGTGCCTTAGGTATCCCCGGCATTATGCGGACAAAATCCACAACAAATTCGGATGGAGAATGAGTAATGACTGCAAGGTTTGAATAGATTCCCTGTGCTACTTCCTCATTCAGCTCGATACTGATCTGGTTGGGTTCTTTTGGATCGGCCATGGCTGTTAATTGTTTACTTCTTTGTACTTACTTCTTCAGCTTCAACCTCAGGCTTTGTTTCGCTGCCTACAAGGTTTTCATACTCTTCAAGCGAACCTACAATGATACTGTTATATTCACGCTGTCCGGTTCCTGCAGGAATAAGATGCCCGACGATAACATTCTCTTTAAGTCCTTCGAGCTTGTCGACTTTTCCAAGAATAGCTGCTTCGTTAAGCACTTTGGTTGTTTCCTGGAATGATGCTGCAGAGAAGAAGCTGTTCGTCTGAAGAGCAGCACGTGTGATTCCCTGGAGCACCTGGCTCGATGTAGCAGGAATGGCATCACGTGAATCAACG
>Ga0116171_10002807_pt1 | contig 16356 bp, 8 predicted proteins | sample AD_JPNHW2_MetaG_FD_89798 | JGI IMG/M metagenome (GOLD analysis project Ga0116171, IMG submission 89798) | Active sludge microbial communities of municipal wastewater-treating anaerobic digesters from Japan - AD_JPNHW2_MetaG | ecosystem: Engineered > Bioreactor > Anaerobic > Digestate | place... | reverse complement strand
GGCTACATTCAGATCGTTTCGGGCGCCGTTGGCGACCAGGGCAAATTCTCGGTAGCCGGTCCCCAGTCTCTTGTTGACGCTCTTGGTTTCTCGACCACCCGCGAATCAGAAAACAACCTTGTGCAGCTTACCCTCACTGATGGCAGTGGCAATGTCAACAATGTCAGAACCAGCACCGACAGAGCCGCCGGCCTGCTCGAAGGTATCGATGTGCAGTTCTCGTCACAGGCAGCCCAGATTGCCGGTTACGGTGGCCTTGAATCCGGTATCCGCCTGTCTGCTCCTCAGACTTTCACCATCTCGGCTGGTGGTACACAGGTTGACGTTACTGTTGACGCCGGTGACTGGACAATGCAGGGTATCGCCAGATCTATCAATGCCCAGATCGAAGCTGTAGGCGTAACTGGCCTTTCCGCATCCGTAGTCGATGGTGAAGTCCGTCTTGCCTATGAGCCCCCGACCTCGACCACTACTTCAACCATTAGAATCAGCGCCGCCGCTGCCGATCAGCTCGGCATCATGGATCAGCTGGCCAATGGTTTCGTGCAGGGCGACAAGGATGAATCGAAGGCAATCACCGGTTTCAGTCTCTATCATACCGCCGGTGGCACCGCCGTGACCTTCGATATTACTGATGCTCAGGCTGATACCGCTGCTATCGCGGCTTACACAACCTCCAACGACCGCGAAGTTGCCGACATGGTCGAAATCGAAGGCTTCCAGGCAACTGTTAACGATCAGCTGAAAGCGAATGATGTTGATGCCCGCATGGATGCCGTTAATGGTTCACTGGCTTTCACTTCTACCAGAGTTGGCCAGGAAAACATCAATGGCGCACCCCCGGTTCAGAGCCGCATCACCCTTGCAGTCAATGACCAGAGCGCTCTTGATAAGTTCGGCCTCACCAATGGCACAGCCAAGGGTACAGGCGACACCAACTTCAGACTGCATGTCGTCGATAATAAGCCCCAGTTCCAGCTCGGCGCCGATGAAGGCCAGAACATGCAGATTTCAATGGGCAATATGTCTTCGCAGGCTCTCGGGATCGACAAACTCGATCTGACAAGTGTTGAAGGTGCCCAGAGTGCTCTCAGCCGCCTCAATAAGGCTCTCGATACCGTATCGGCTGAAAGATCCAAACTTGGTGCCTTCCAGAATCGTCTCGAGTATTCAATCAACAACCTGCGGAACACTTCAAGCAACCTGACCTCAGCTGAATCCCGCATCAGAGACACTGACATGGCTACTGAAATGATCGAATTCACCCGCAATCAGATCGTTTCCCAGTCAGGTACTGCAATGCTGTCTCAGGCTAATATGGTACCGCAGAGCGTTCTCTCACTGCTCGGCCAGTAAACAAGTAAATAAGTCAGCAGATTTTTAAAAACTGCTGTCGAAAGCTCCGGCTTTCGACAGCAGCTTTTTTTTTGCCAAAAAAGCTAAGCAAATCCGTGTTTCTGGTCGAAACGGTCTCAGTAACGAGTTGATCACGCACAAGGAAGTGTGTGAACTGATTCATGGAGGAATCAAAATGCTGATACCGTTTATAACGTATCTCTGGCGTTGGCGATGCAATCGCCGGCGATCCAGCCTGGTCAGGCTATTTATCGACCAATTTTACGGTCGCCATGGCCTGGTTTCTTCGTTTTCTGCTTCTGCCGCGGGCAGCAGCATGGAAACCCCATTCAAAGTGTCTGTTAAAAATGGTTTCGACTATTTGAAAAAATAGTTAAAAATCTCCTTGACGAGAATTCGCTTTCTTATACTTTATCGCCTTGTCGCAAGGATGCGGCATTAATTTTCAACTGATTCACGGAGGAATCAAAAATGTCATTACGTATTAATCAGAACGTTGTTGCACTTTCCACCTACGGTTCTCTTAACCAGACTTCCGGTCGCCTTGAAAAGTCTATCGAAAAGCTGAGTTCCGGCATGAGAATCAACCGGGCAGCAGATGACGCAGCCGGTCTGGCCATCAGTGAAAAAATGCGACGCCAGATTCGCGGTTTGAACAGGGCCGTTTCCAATGCCCAGGATGCTATTTCCATGATTCAAACTGCAGAAGGCGCCATGAATGAAACTCACAGCATTCTGCATCGCATGCGCGAGCTTGCGATTCAATCATCAAACGACACTCTCACCAGCGGTGACCGCCTTGAAATTCAGAAAGAAGTTGTGCAACTGCGTGATGACCTTGACCGTATTGCCCGCAATACCGAGTTCAATACCAAAAAACTTCTCGACGGCAGTCAGACAGCCCTGATCAGCGCCAGTTCTGCTGCTGTGAACGGTATAATCAACGGCAACCCTTCGAATGCTTCTGGCGATTATTCTGTCAGCATCGCCATGATTGCTGCCGGTATCTCAGAAATGCAACGGTCACAGATTTTTGTGATCAATGATGGTTCAGGTGAACTGGCAGATGGCAGCACCCAGTTGCAGAGTATCGCCCAGTTTTATAACGATAACGGTGTTTTCGTGCTCGACTCGCCGCTGACTTTGACCCTGAGCGGCAATGCCCGAAGTACCACTGTGACTCTTGATGCCCAGATGACCCTCGATAATCTGTCTGCGTCTTTTCAGAACGCCATCAACAGTGGTTCGGGTTTAAATATTGCAAACAGCCGCACCGCCACGGTCAATACGGCCCAGACTAGAGTAGCAGGCCTGGGTGGCTATATTGAGATCACTTCTGGCAGTATCGGTGATCTTGGTTCAATTTCGATCTGCGGTAACCAGAGCATTATTGACTCGCTCGGCATGAGTGTTAGCCGCAAGGCTGCCAACAATCTTACCGAAATTATTGCCCGAGACAGCTTTGGCAATGTTAAATCGGTCAGAACAGAAACCGACCGGGCTTTCGGTCTGCTTAACGGCATCGATGTCGAGTTTGAATCGCAGGCGGCACAGATCGCCGGCACCTCTGGTCTCGAGGCCGGTCTGGTCATCTCGGCTGCCGGTGGTGAAACCATGACCGTTGCCATTGGCACTGCCAGTGTTGCTGTGGTAATCGCATCAGGTTACTGGACTATGGGCGGTCTGGCTCGAAGTCTCAATGCTCAGATACAGAACGCTATTCCGGGTGCCGCTGATCTCAAAGGTCTTGAAGCCTCGGTGGTCGAAGGCGAAATCAGATTGTCGTTCTCTAAACCAGCTACTGCAGCCGAAACTCTTGCAACCACTATCACCCTGAGAAACGTTGCTAATTCAAGCCTCGGCTTGGTAAACGGCATTTTCAGCGGTTTTGTCGATGGTTCAAAAGAAACCAGCCGCATTGAATGGGGCTTCAGCCAGTATGTTGATACGGCAAAATATACGCTGGCTGCCGGCAGCGCCGTCGTTGTCACCGTTCAGGATGGCATCGGCCTGGGTTCTGCCCAGATAACCATTATTCAAACCGTTCTTGGTGCCGGCGACGAACAGATTGCCGATATGAAATCTTTCCGACTGTTCCAGGCCTCTGCTAATCAGATTCTGCAGAATGCAACTGTTGCCGTACGTGTTGACCAGCATGGTGGAGCCATGGCCTTTACTTCGCTGCGGGTCGGCAGCGAACATGAGACTACCAGAGTAAACAGCAGTCTGGTTTCGCTGGTAATGACTTCAACTATTACTTCTTTCATGCAGAATATTTTCGGTCTCAGTGAAGGAACAATGAAAGGCTCTGGCGACGCTAACTTCAAGATGCATGTTGTCAACAATCAGCCCCAGTTCCAGGTCGGCGCTGATCAGGGGCAGAATATGAAGATCGCCATCGCCGATATGACCTCAAAGGCTCTCAGTGTCGATAAACTCGATCTGACAACCGTCGCAGGCTCAGAAAAAGCCCTGGGAAAAATAAACAAAGCTATTGATACGGTTTCCTCCGAAAGGTCGAAGCTGGGTTCATTCCAGAACCGCCTTGAATATGCAGTGAGCAACCTGCGCAATACTTCTAACAATCTTACGGCTGCCGAATCCCGAATCAGGGACGCGGACATGGCCAGCGAAATGATCGAATTCACTCGTAATCAGATCGTTTCTCAGTCTGGCACTGCCATGCTGGCGCAGGCAAATGCGCTGCCACAGGGGGTGTTGCAGCTGCTCCAATAAATGATAAGGCAGCATAAGCAACGGTTCATTGCAGGCCTGATTGTCGCCGGGATTCATTTAACCGGCAACAGTCAGGGGCTGGCCAGGCGCTTTTAAAGAACTCAGGTTTCAGCAAGATGGCTGAAAAAGTCTGATGAGTTTGATGATAGCCCCGGTCGCCGCTGGCAGTGCATGAACTATATAAGGTAATAAGACTGTCGGGCAGTTGAATGTATCTGGTAATTATCTGGCCCTGAACCAGGGTCAGTTGAAATCAGCAGTTCGGGAATTCATGGTGACCGCCAGATTTGTCAGTCTGGCATCTGACCATTTTGTTCTGTTAATTAATTCACACTTAACTTGATCGGGAAGGGGGACATTGCCTGTAAGAGATTTCGGATTTTAAGCGCAGGGATGCGCAATTGCCATATTAATTTCGATTCATCTCGATTCATGGAGGAATCAATATGAGTTTAAGAATCAACCAAAACGTTCTAGCTTTAAATACATATAGCGCAGTCAGCCAGACTGCTTCCCGCCTGGAAAAATCAATTCAGAAACTGAGTTCGGGCATGCGCATCAACAGCGCCGCTGACGATGCTGCCGGCCTGGCTATCAGTGAAAAGATGCGGCGTCAGATCAAAGGTCTGAACCGCGCCGTTCTCAATGCCCAGGATGGCATTTCCATGATTCAGACCGCTGAGGGCGCTCTCAATGAGTCAACGAGCATTCTTCAGCGCATGCGCGAACTGGCGATTCAGTCGTCGAACGATACCCTGACCAGCAACGACCGACTCGAGATCCAGAAGGAAGTTAACCAGCTCAAGGATGACCTGAACCGCATCTCGCGCAACACCGAGTTCAATACGAAAAAGCTTCTGGATGGCAGCCAGACCGCTCTGATCAGCTCAAGTTCAGGGGTGATCAAGGGCCTGGTCAATGGCGATGTTCAGAGCAGTGGCGGCGACTACGACGTGTCGCTCGAACTGGTAAGCGGTGGTATTGCCGAAATGCAACGTTCGCAGATTTTCTCTCTGAACAATGGCACTTCGACAATCGCTGATGGCAGCACTGAACTGCAGAGCATCGCCCAGTTCTATGACAGCAACGGCATTTTCGCGCTGGCTACCCCCCAGACTCTAACCCTGAACGGTAATGGCAAGACCACAAGCGTTCAGCTCGACGGCCAGATGACTCTCGACAACCTGGCTGCGGCTCTGCAGAACGCTCTGGTCAGCAAAAGCGGTCTTGAAATCGATAATTCAAGGGTTGCAACTGTTAACACTGCCCAGACCGGCGTTGCTAATCTGGGTGGTTATATTCAGATCACATCGGGAAGCATCGGCAATGCCGGCAGCCTGAGCGTGTCTTCTGACCAGAAGGTTCTCGACGCACTGGGTTTCAGTGTCGGCCGTGAAGCTGTCGAAAATCGCGTTAAAATCTCATTGCGCGACAGCTTCGGCAATGCCAGGTCGGTCAGCACTGAAGGTAACGTGGCTTCTTCCCTGTTAAATGGTATTGACGTTAAGTTCGACTCGCAGGCAGCCCAGGTTGCCGGCGTTCAGGGCCTGGAACAGGGTATTCACATTACTACCGGTGGTGACATTGTCATCAGTGCAGGTACTTCAAACATCACGATCGCTTTCGCAGCTGGCTTGTGGAGCATGGACGGGCTTGCCCGACATGTGAATGAAGAAATCGCCGCCGACGGCAGCCTGACCGGCCTCAGCGCCTCAGTAGTTGAAGGCGAACTGCGTCTCAGCTATGAACGACCGGTGTCAGCTTCATCGACGGTCGCCAATACGGTCAAGATCATAAGCTTCACTAACGATATGGACAAACTTGGTCTTATCGTCGGTACATACAGCGGATTTGTCGATGGCAACAAGGATACTGGATCCCTGCAGTGGGGTATGAGCCAGTTCAACGCTACAGCTGTTGTTGGCGCGACTATGGATATTGAAGTTGATGACGGCATTACGACCGCAATCCTGACTCTGACCGTGCAGACCGATGTGGCGGTTGCCGATATGATCTCGTTTGTTGATATGCAGACCGAATTCGATAATCAGTTCAATACTCTTACGATTGCTCTGCGCATTGACCAGGTTGGCTCGACGATTGCCTTTACTTCGACCAGACTGGGCACGCAGCATAACAACAATGCCGCCGCCTTCACCAGCAAGGTGACGCTGAACTTCAACGGTGCAGCCGGTGACGAGGCCTTCTTCAGCGATAAACTAGGGATGTCGGAAGGCACTGTCAAGGGTTCGGGCGACAGCAACTTCAGAATGCATGTGGTGGCAGGTGGTTCGCAGTTCCAGATCGGGGCCGAGCAAGGCCAGAGTATGAACATCAATATTGCCAACATGTCAGCCGAAGCGCTGGGTGTTGAAGATATCGACATGACGACGGTCGATAAGGCTCAGGCAGCCCTCGCCCGCATCAACAAAGCTATCGATACCGTCTCTTCTGAAAGATCGAAGCTTGGCTCGTTCCAGAATCGTCTCGAATACGCGATCAACAACCTGCAGAATACCTCTACCAACCTGACTTCTGCCGAATCGCGTATCAGAGATACCGATATGGCAACCGAAATGATCGAGTTCACCCGTAACCAGATCGTTTCTCAGTCTGGTACCGCCATGTTGTCGCAAGCTAATATGGTGCCGCAGGGTGTATTGCAGTTGCTCGGTTAACAAGCTGAGCGGTTTTTAACCGTAACTTGAAAAAGTTGCCCCGGTAACGGGGCGACTTTTTTGCTTTAGGCCATTAACAAAACGTGATTGTATGCCGTAAGAGGCAGTGCAGAAATCTTGTTTTCTGCACTATTCTTCGGAGGTGGGTTACCGGGTAAATCGAACTGACAACTGAATCTTCAGAACTGCATGTGAGCCACTCGCGCAGGGACGCGCGAAACAAAAGATTCAAGGAGGAATCAATATGTCACTTAGAGTTAACCACAATATCCCGGCAACCACCGCCTATGGTGAACTGGTCGGGGTTAGTGCCCGTTTTGAAAAATCGGTCGAAAGACTGAGTTCTGGCTTGCGAATTAACCGGGCGGCTGATGACGCCGCCGGTCTGACCATCAGTGAAAAGCTCAGACGCCAGGTGCGTGGCCTGGCGAGAGCCACAATGAACGCTCAGGACGGAATCTCGATGATTCAGTCCGCTGAAGGTGCTCTTAACGAAACTCACAGCATTCTGAACCGCATGCGTGAACTGGCTGTTCAGTCAGCGAACGATACTCTCACCAGCAATGACCGCCTCGAAATTCAAAAAGAGGTGTTGCAGCTGCGCGACGACATCAATCGCATTGCCCACAATACTGAATTCAATACAAAAAAACTGCTTGATGGCAGTCAGAGTGCCGAGATCAGCACGAGTTCGGGTTATGCCCGCGGTCTGGTCAGCGGCGCCGCGAGCGAAGGCGGCGATTATCAGGTCAGTCTTGCCCTGTTACAGGGCGGTTCTGCCCAGTTGCAGCGCACCTGCATTTTTATGTCGGCGGCTGACGGTCGTCTGGCCTCTGGCGATTCAATGCTGGTCAGTGTTGCCCAGTTTTATAATGCCAATGGTGTGTTTTTGCTCGACGAGCCTCAGACCCTGACCCTGAACGGCAATGGCAGGTCGGCTGAAGTGGTTGTCGATGCTTACACAACTCTCGACAACCTTTCGAGCCTGATTCAGGGTGCCATGAGTTCGCAGATAGATGGCCTTGGAATTACCAGTTCGACTGCCGGGTTGGTGGCAACCGCTCAGACAATGGTTGCCGGTCTTGGCGGCTATCTTGAAATTAACTCAGGCTACATTGGGGAAAAGGGCCGGATCAGCTTTGCCGGGCCACAGGAACTGATTGACGCCTGCGGTTTTTCTACGGTGCGGGCTGCCCGCGATAACCTGGTCGAAGTTGCCCTGACTGACCGTGATAAAAAAGTCAGAACCACTCAAATAGACTGCGACCGTGCTTCTGGTCTGCTGAACGGCATCGACATTCAGTTTGATTCACAGGCGGCTCAGGTTGCCGGTTCGAGAGGGCTGGTCGAAGGCCTGCTGTTTTCGGGCAGCGAAAGTTTTACGGTTGAAGCCGGTGGCCAGTTTATGAATCTGGTGGTTGCCAGCGGTTACAGCACTCTCGAAGGAATTGCCAGAAGCTTTAATATGCAGATTGCCACCGGTCCGTTGGCGATAAATGGGCTAAGTGCCGCGGTTTTTGATGGTGAAATCAGACTCGCATATCAGCGGCCTGCTTCAGCCATGCAGACCGTTGCCAGCAATATTAAAATATCGTATTCGCATACTTCCAATGTTCTGGGCTTTAATAACGGGGTTTATGGCGGTTCGGTTGACAGCAGCAAGAACCGTGACAAATCGGTCTGGGGTTTCAGCAAATATCAGGCTGGGCTTATGAATAACGATATCGCCGCCATTGAAGTCAGTGACAGCCGCAACTCAACCATTCTGGTTCTTGCTGAAGCGATGTCTGATGAACCTGGCGTCGTAACGGTTGCCGATATGATCGCTTTCAGTGACTTGCAGGCAAAGTTCAATGCTGATCTGCAGAACGCCGGTGTTGCGGTGCGCGTCGATCAGATCGATAATTCGATGGTTTTTACTTCTACCCGTATTGGTCGCGAAAATGTGGGTGACGCTGTCGCCTGGTCAAGCGTCGTCAGTATCGAAGTGGTTAAATCAACAGTGATTGGTTCGGTAATGTCGGCCGGAACAAGCTTTCTGCGCTACTTTGGCATCACCGCCGGCAGCAAAGGCGGCGTTGGTGATACAAATTTTCGCATGCACGTCGCCGACCGCGATAATCAGTATCATATCGGTGCCAACCAGGGTGAAGTCATGAAAGTGTCATTCTCTGAAATGACAGCCCGCGCTCTTGGCGTCGATAACCTCGATCTCACAACAATTGCGGGTGCCGAAAAAGCCATGGGCAAGCTCAACAAAGCAATAGACATGGTTTCTGCCGAACGCTCAAAGCTCGGTGCTTATCAGAACCGCATGGAATATGCCATCACCAACCTGCGAAGCATGAATACCAATGCTGCTGCCTCAGAATCACGCATCAGAGACACCGATATTGCCAGCGAAATGATCGAATTCACCCGAAATCAGGTGATGAGCCAATCCGCCCAGGCCATGGTTGCACAGGCCAACAGCAGCGCATCCGGAATTCTTTCTTTGCTGAGATAAAAAAATCGCCGGTGGGGCCGGCGATACAGAGCAAAGACGTATAGAGAGAGCGGATCAGACGGCGAGGGCCGCCCGATAAAGGTCGATGGTTGGCGCCTGCTGCGCCTGAGTGGTCTGAAAGAAGATGTCGTCAGGGCTTTTCAGGGTCGGGGTGACCTGTTGCTTGCGGGCTGGTTCAAGATCGCTGCCTTTCTGGCTGTTGATGAATTTTTCAAGATCCTGCAGAAAGGTCTGAACATCACTTGATTTCTGGTTCTGCACCGCCGGATGCTTAATGATCTCGCTTTTGAGATTACCGAGTTCTTCGGGTGAAAAGCGGTTGCTGATATTTTGCAGGAACGACCGGTTTTCATCGGTGATTCCCTGTTTCATGATGCGATTGGCAACAACTGAAGCGGCAAAGGAAATCTGGTTCTGTCGCGGCATTGAGTCGGTCATATTCCAGAAGTTGTTGACCAGATCGTCGGCTTTGCCGGTGGTGTGGTGATTGTGGCGGCCTTCGCTTTCGAGATTAATTGAGTTTTCGCGCGTTCTGGCGCTCTGGTGACCGTTAAAAATGCTTACCGTTGACTGGTTAAAATTTCCTACATTCATTTGCTGCCTCCTGAATTCTTTTCTTCAATAATTATCGGAAGCATGCCCCCGATAGTTTAGCGAAAAGTCAGCCGGACATAAAAAAACAGCAACCGTTTTTATTCCGGTCACTGTCTGTTTATTAGAGAATATGCTGGTTAGCGCCCGTCAGGCTGCCTTCTGTGGCTGAGAATTTTTTCGGCGGCTTCTTTCCAGGGCAGGGTGAGTTGCTCGCCGCTGACCAGGTTCTTCAGCGACAGCGATTGACTGGCGGCTTCGGTAGCACCGATTATGGCTGCAAATGCAGCTCCGGCACCTTCGGCATAGGCAATCTGCCTGCCAAGTTTCGGGGTTTCTGGAAAAATTTCCACCTTGACCCCGGCACCGCGAAGGCAGTTTGCGGCCTCAAGTATCTGAGCGTCAGAAACATCGGCAAAGTGGCAGATCATGACGTCAGGCCCGCAGGCAATCTGCCCGAATAATCCCTTATCTTCGAGAACTTGCACAAGTCGTTCAAAGCCAATAGAAAAGCCGACAGCCGGGATTTCGCTGCCTTTGAACATGCCGATCAGCCCATCGTAACGCCCGCCACCGCCAAGGCTGCCGGCGAAATCGGGCGAGCGGATTTCGAAGATCGGCCCGGTGTAATAGCCCAGGCCCCGGGCCAGCGAGGCGTCAATAGTGTAGCGGCCGTTGGCAGCTGTGCTGTTGAGAAGATTAATGAGATTTTCGAGTTCAACCGTTGAGGCGAGAGCTTCGGGGTCGTCTGCCAGACCGGTTTTAAGTCGGTTGATTTCGCCGGCTTCATCAAGGCCGCATGGGCGTTGAATCAATGTCAGCAGCTTCTGCGTTTGTTCGTGAGTGATGCCGCGCAGTGCAAGCTCTTTGCTGACGCCTTCGATGCCAATTTTATCGAGCTTGTCAACGGCAACCAGAGTGTTGCCTTCGTGCTCAAGGCTGATACCGGCCGCTCTGATAAGGCACTTGAGCAGCTGACGGTGATTAATATGAATTTCAAAATTACTGAAACCAAGTTTTAAAAGCACTTCAGCTACGGCAGAACAAACTTCGGCTTCGGCAATCAATGACTTGCTGCCGGTTATATCGACATCGCACTGCAGAAATTCTCTGAAGCGGCCTTTGCCTGGTCGGTCTGCCCGCCAGACCGGCTGTATCTGATAGCGTTTGAAATACTTCGGCAGTTCGGGGTTGTTGGCGATCAGCCTGGCCAGAGGCACGGTTAAATCGTAACGCAAGCCCAGATCGCCGAGGTCTTTTTCTTCGACGCCTTCTTTTTCAAGGGCGCGTGCCAGTTTGTCGCGACGATGAAGAATGCGAAACAGCAACTGATCGCCTTCATCACCATATTTGCCGAGCAGGGTGCTCAGATTCTCGATTGAAGGTGTTTCAACCGGAACAAACCCATACTGCTCATATATCTGCTGAATGGTATTGATTACATAGCGTCTTCTGACCAGCTCAGCCGGCAGAAAGTCACGCATGCCACTCGGTGGCTTTGTCGAGATTTCCATCAGAATCAGCGGCCTCGCAGCAGGCTGGCGCCATCATTGCGGCGCAGGCCGGCAGAAACAAAAGAAGATGCTCTCAGGGTTTCAACAGCACTGTGAGTGCCGTCAATTCCGATATTGAACTGTGTTTTTATGGTGTTCATTTTACCGCTCCTGAAAAATAATTCTGATTTATCTATCGGAACAATTGCCGGCAATTGTTAATTTTCCCGGTTGGCTGATTTTAGACTGTTTTGCAGTTTACGCGGCCTGGTTTTTTATGATATGTTGCTTTGCAGCAATTCACCTGGCAGGAAACCATCCATGACATTCCCTAAACCTTTTTACCGCTGGCGCCCGCATCCCTGGCACGGCCTGGAAGTCGGAAAGCAGCCTCCGTCGCTGGTACAGGCTTATATCGAAATTACCCCCTATGACCTGGTAAAATATGAAATCGACAAAGAAACCGGTTATATGAGAGTTGATCGGCCCCAGAGAACCTCTTCCCAGCCGCCGGCTCTCTATGGCTTTATTCCACGAACCTATTGCGGGGCCGGCGTCTGCGCTTTGTCGCCGAATTCAAAAAACGGCGACGGCGACCCGCTCGACATTTGCGTTATCAGCGAACGACCAATTGCCAGGGCCGAAGTCATTCTGCACGCCAGGGTAGTGGGCGGTTTGCCGATGATAGACCGTGGTGAGGCCGATGACAAGATTATTGCCGTTCTCGAAACCGACAATATGTGGGCGCATGTCAACGACATCAGTGAGCTGCCGGCGGTTCTCGTTGACCGCATATACCACTATTTCAGCACATATAAGATAATTCCGGGGCAGGAGATCGAGGTTCATATCGACCGCCCCTATGGTCGCGAACATGCTGAAAAGGTTGTAACAGCCTCAATCAGCGACTATCTTGAACATTTCGGCGGTTAACCCGACTTATTTTTTGCCAAGGCTTCGCATGATGAGTGGCAGGTGCTTTCTCAGTCTGAAAAGTGCGTAAGCTCCTGAAATGGTTGTTCCGGCAGCGGCGGCCAGCGGCACCCAGATCGGAACGCTGAACTCGCGGTTGCAATGCTCAAATAATTCGATTTCGCGGGGTTCGCCAGCCTTAACATCGCTCGCTTCAAGAATAAATAGTATGGCGCTGCGGTCGTCGCCGTCATAGATGGCGGCGTTGTCGGCGGCAAAGTCATTCAGTCTTGTCTGCATTGAGTCAGCATCTGGCGGTGTCTCTGGCATGGTCAGCAGTCTGGTGACCATGCTCATTGATTGTAGAGCGTTGACAATGCCTTCTGAACACAGTAGCCATGACTGACCAGGCTGCACTGGGCCGGAAAGTATACTGTCTTTTAAAAGGTTGCCCGGTTCAGCAGAACTGACGGCTGCGCAATGGCCGCGAGAAATGGTGACTATAATGCCTCGGTTTGCCCAGACAGTCGCCACCGAAACCGGTGCTGTCGTTGCATCTGCCGGCAGAAATGCCAGGTCGATAGCTTCATTGAGGCGATATTCATTCTCTGCCGCAGAAGTAACCGGTGCGATTTCGCAGATTCGCTTGCAGATTTGCCGGGCGGTCTTTTCAGCGGCTTGCCCGCCTCCGGAACCGCTTCCATCGGCAATAACCAGCAGGCGATGCTCTGCGTCAACCAGCACAAAATCCTGGTTCGATTCCCTGATTGAACCGGGCTGGGTAACCGAGGCAACAATCATGGGTTGATGCCGGCAGGGGCGCGATGGTCGAGCAGTCGGTTGTGGGCATTAACCAGTTGCTGGGTTTTTTCAACGACATCGAGCAACCCCTTGGAGCGCAGACCGGCAATCAGCGTGTCAACGAACACGAGTTTGACCTTGGGGTGGGTGGGTTCGGTGTAACCCGTGCTGCGGTCATCGCCAAGTATCCAGTAAGTCAGACGGTCGCAATAGGGCACCCAGTTCGAAAAATCGCTGAAATCAGCATAGGCATTGAGTCTTGGAATTACAATCTGCGGCACATACTCAATCTGGTTCGCGGCATTGATGTAGATGCGCTCGTTTTCGGGCACGATCGGGGCTATTTTCAGATTGGGCAGTGTCACTTTGAACCTGGCTTTGCCAAAGTGATTGACGGCGATTTTTTCGGCAAGCGCTTCCCATTTGCCGTTTATTTCGCGGATTTCCTGAGAGTAGGTGAAGAGTGCCTTCTGAAAGACTTCGTCGCTTTTCAGTTCTGGTAATACATTCTCGAGAGCAAGAAAGTGTGAGTGATTGAACAGTGAGCCGAGCATGAAGCCAAGACCGTTATTGAGAAAGTGCCGCCGGGTCAGATGCTGGGCTGCCTTGTCATGTGAAAGATGCAGGCGGTCGTTGATCAACCACCCGGTCGCCTGCTGAGCGGTTTCTATTGCTTCAGAAGATTTCCAGAGTTCGGCCTGTTCGTTGAATTGCCAAGGCTTGAATTTGCCTGGGTAGGCATTCTCAATGACCTGCGACAGGTTCTGGTTAAAAAGGTCGAGCAGCTTTGACAGGCCATTCATGTGAAATTCACGAATCGAAATGCGCTTCGGGATTTCTTCGGCGGGGATGCCAAGTCGTTCTTCGATCAACCAGCGGGTTGCCTGGCCGGCGATTTCCAGACGGTCATCCTGAAACCAGATCAGCTGTTCTTCTTCAATAAATTGCCAGGGCTTGAACACATCCGGAAAAATCTGGTTGACCATTCGGAAACATGAATCATCAAATTTGTCGAGCAGGGCGCTTAGACCGTTTTCTTTGCATATCTGCCGATTCAACATCAATGGCAGGTCGCCACGGCTGCAACCAAGTTTCTCGCTCATCAACCACTCTACAGCCTCGCGGGCACAGGTGGCCGGGTTTTTCCCTTCGAGCCAGCGGTCAGTTTCGTCGAACTGCCAGGGTTTGAACTTGCCGGGCAGTGCAAGATTGATCATGGTGTAACGGCTGCGGTTTGCCCAGAGAAACACTTGATCAAGACCGGCAGTCGAGATAAACTGCTCAGTGAAAAGCTCAGGAAGGTCTTCGGGTTTGTGCAACCGGGTCTTAAGCCGTTCAAGCGCGGCTTTGACTGCATGGGCAGCCCAGACAGGCGCGATGGCTTCTTCGGCGAGAATAAAACCTGGCAATTCAGCCTGGCGATCATAAATCATGCCAATGATATCGTTGATATCGCTTTCGCCGAGTTCTTCGATTTGTTTGCCGAAGTGGCGTGCAAAACCGTCTTTGTCACGCTCAAGATTCTGCATCTGCATGAGTTCCTTGATCTGAATCACCGGAAGATGCAGGCGCTCAGCAAGTTTGTCGTCGCTGAAGAACAGGTAGTCTTTCTGCAGCGAATTAATAATCGTTTTAGTGACCGGGTCATTCAAGTCGATTGATGGCCGTCGCTGCATGTGGGGTTGCTGTACTTGTGTCTGCGAAAGGCCTTCTGGTTGCATGGCCGCCGACATCGGTTGCATCTGAACCGGCAGTATGTAGCTCGGGCCCATGCCACCCGACAGGCCGGGCAGCGGAATGCGCTTTTCCTGGTCGTCAGAAGGAGTTACGTAAATGACTTCTTCAAGGGTCGATTCGCCGTGCATGGCAAGGTCAAGAGCCATTTCGCGAAGGGTGCGCATGCCTTCGAGGCGGGCGATATGCTTGATCGACATTTCAGTGCCGCCTTCCATGATGACATCTTTCATGGATGCTGAAATAACCATGGTTTCATAGACGCCTGATCTGCCAAGGGTGCCGGTCTGATTGCATTCACGGCAACCGGTTCCTTTGTAAAATTTTGTGCCGATCAACTTGCCGGGGCTGAGGTTCAGACGCTGAATAATGTTCTGGGAAGGCTTGTATTCAGCCTTGCAGTGCGGGCAGATGCGGTGCAGCAGTTTCTGGGCCACGACGACCCTGACGGCAGCCGTGACCAGATAGGCAGGCACACCCATGTTGATCAGGCGGTTAATGCTGGCCGGCGCGTTGTTGGTGTGCAGGGTTGAAAGAACCTTGTGGCCCGTCAGAGATGCCCTGAAGGCAATTTCGGCGGTTTCGAGATCGCGAACTTCGCCCACGAGAATGATATCCGGGTCCTGGCGAAGAGCAGTTCGCAGCCCGCTGGCAAAATCCAGGCCGATCTTGTCGTTAATCTGAACCTGGGTAATGCCTGAAATACGGTATTCAATAGGGTTCTCAATGGTGAAAATATTAATTTCGGTGCTGCTGAAATATTTCAGCATGCCGAACAGGGTAGTGGTTTTGCCCGCGCCGGTCGGGCCGGTGACGAGAATCAGGCCGTAAGGCTCGTCAAGGGCTGATTTGAGCCGGGCAAGATCATCGGGGAAAAACCCGATGTTGTCGAGGTCGAATTTTGATTCACGCTGAAGAATACGAAGCACGGCTTTCTCGCCGAGCAGGCTCGGAACGGTGCTGACGCGAAAGTCGATTTCCTTGTCCTGCATTTTGACTTTCATGCGGCCATCTTGTGGCAGACGGCGCTCAGCGATATCCATGTGCGAAAGAATCTTTATGCGGCTGATCAGGGGCGGCAGCAAACTCTTCGGCCCGGTCATCGCATCGTGAAGCATGCCATCGACCCTGAACCTGATTAACAGAATCTCTTCACGTGGTTCTACGTGTATGTCTGAAGCTCTTTTGAGAATTGCCTGTTTAAAAATAGCGTTGAGAAATTGCACAACCGCGCTCTGTTCCGAGGTTTTGCGCACGATTTCAAGGCCTGAATCTTGCGCCTCACCCATGTCGGCTTTGGTTTCTTCGCCCCCTACTGAGAAGCCTTCCCAGCTGTAAAGTTGCCGAATTGCAAGTTCTATCTGGTTTTTCGGGGCGATCAGTACTTCAAGCTTGCACTGGGTAAGAAAAGCAATCATGTCGGTCGCCATAATGTCGAAGGGGTCGGCCATGACGACGGTCAGCTTATTGCCTTCGCGCTTATACGGGATCATTTTATACTGTTTGGCCTGATACTCAGGAACCAGAGAGAGAATTTTGGCATCAACCT
>Ga0116171_10002803_pt1 | contig 16366 bp, 14 predicted proteins | sample AD_JPNHW2_MetaG_FD_89798 | JGI IMG/M metagenome (GOLD analysis project Ga0116171, IMG submission 89798) | Active sludge microbial communities of municipal wastewater-treating anaerobic digesters from Japan - AD_JPNHW2_MetaG | ecosystem: Engineered > Bioreactor > Anaerobic > Digestate | place... | reverse complement strand
GCTAGGTTGCATAAGAACCTTAACCATCAAGGCGTCGTTTAAATTCATTAATGGCTCCAGATAATAAGTTTGATTGATGGTATCGGCCTGCGCTACCTTGCCAATAATTAACCCTGCTAAATATTCTCTATTGTCTGCCGTAGAGACCAAAATATCATTAATTTGAACATCGCTTTTTAGTTGCAAATAATCCAAATAGAATTTCCCTTGCGCGTTAACGGTGGCTACTCCCAAAGATTTAGACCGAAGGTCTACAACACTAATCTTGGTTTTGGGACTCAAAAGGTTTTTCACCAAGGCGCTATGGGAATAAACGCTGTCTATTACCCCGAGAGCGTTGTTAATTTCGCCCACCACATTCATTCCTACTTGCAGACCGTCATTGGCGCCTTTATTTATCCAGAAATAATTGCCAGTATTGGTAATATCGCTTTTCAGAATCCTCGCTTCCAATCCATTAATTTCGGCGCTGTTATGAGACAAACCAGCCAGGTTGTTCTGGACATAGTTAACCACTAAATTCTTGTTTTGTATTTTTACATTGTTGTAATCGTTAGTAAAAGCGATCAAATGGAAAAGATTGTAAAACCAAGTATATTGGCCATTTAAGGAAGAAACAAATAAATTAGCGCTTACTAAATGCCTATCTAAAAATAGTCTTACCGGTTTCCACATCAAAAGCAGAGACAATAAAATCAAAACAATAATAGCTAGTTGTAATTTCTTTCTTTGGGCGCTCATGGGCTTAATAATTTATTTTAGAGTCTGCTTCGTTAATATCTATCAAAACAGTATTTAAGCCGTGCCGATTGTTTATAATCCGCACCATTCCCTTAATCACCGCCAAAGTGGGGTCTTCTATCAAGTGAACCGGCAAATCTGTTTCAGCTGCTATGAGTTTATCTAAACCATTAAGCAAGCTTCCCCCACCAGCCAAGATAATGCCCTTATCCATAACATCAGCCACCAATTCGGACGGGGTGCTTTCTATCGTACTTTTGATGCTTTTTATAATAGTCTGTAAAGAACCGCTAATAGCTACTCTCACATCATCATCGGTAATTTTAACTTCCTTGGGCAAGCCGCATGTTAGATCTCTACCTTTAATGGGCATACTCTGACGAGTACCGGTTTCAATAGCGGAACCGATAGCCAATTTTATCTCTTCAGCGGTCGCTTCCCCAATAGCCATTTTGAATTTGTCGCGAACATATTGAATAATATCGCTATTTAATTTATCCCCGGCTACTCTCACGCTACGAAATACCACCACTCCTCCTAACGAAATAACTGCCGCTTCGGTAACGCCACCGCCAATATTTACCACTAAATTACCACCTGGCTCTAAAACAGGAACACCTGCCGCAATCGCTATAGCAATTGGCGATTCGACCAATTTTACTTCATGGGCACCAGCATTTCGGCCCACATCTTCTACGGCCTTTTTTTCTACTTCAGTTCCTCCACAAGGAATGTTAATAACGGCCCGGATTCTCCTAAAAGTTAAAAAATTTAAACCATCACTTTTCTGCAAAGCTAACTTGCTAAAAAAGGCTTTAAGCATTTTCTCGGTAATCTCAAAGTCAGAAATCACTCCCCCATTTAAAGGTCTGACGGCAGAAATATGTCCCGGAGTTTTACCCAACATAAGGTAAGCCTCGTTGCCAATAGCAAGAATCTGACCGGTTTTGACGTTTACGGCAGCAACCGAAGACTCTTGAATTTCTATTTTACCCTCTTTTGAAGCAATGAGAGTTTTGGTGGTGCCCAAATCTATGGCTACGTCTATGAACCAATTTTCAGGCCAATGGAAAAAAGAAGTTTTTTTGACAGAAGAATCGGGCTGAGAATCTTTAGGCATAAGAATATTTTAAAATTGTATTTATTTTATAAGGAATGAGAACAAATGCAGATGGATTATATCTTTAAGGGCAATAACCAAAGAAAGACCCAACAATAAAAGCATGCCAATCCCATTAATCGCTTCCACAACCTTTAGGGACAAAGGCTCTTTTCTTATCTTTTCCACTATAGCCAGAACCACGCGCCCCCCATCTAATGCCGGCAAAGGCAGAATATTCACAATAGCTAGGTTAGTAGATAAAAAGGCTAAAAAGTTAAAGAAGTAACGCCAACCTATATGAGCCATTTGGATACTTAATGAAGCTATTCCGATTGGCCCCGTAACTTGAGGAGTCACCTTTTTGACAAACCAATCTTTTAAGGCCTGAACCAAACCCACAATCATTTCTTGGCTTAAAACTGCCACATGTTTAAATCCCTCCCCAATAGCTCTCAAAAATGGATATCTGTAATAAGCTAGCTCCATTAAAGACACTCCAATAGGACCAACATCCTCGGCATGATTAATCCTGGGGCTAACTTTAACAGTTACAATTTCGCTGCCCCTTCGAATAATTAAATCTAAATTAGAAGTTGCGTTTTCTTTCACAATCGTCTGGAAATCAGTTATTCGCTCGGGAACAAATTCTTGCCCCTTAGCATTACTTACCTTCCAAATAACATCACCCACTTTCAATCCAGCTATTTGGGCGGGAGACTTTTTTTCTATGCTAGTAATAACGATTTCTGCCTTTTGGCCAGGGAGTAAAGTTTCGTTCGAAACATCCATGGGAAAACCAACGGCAAAAAGAAGGGAAAAAATTAATCCGGCCACTAATAGGTTTACGCCCACCCCGGCAACGAGAATGCTTATTTTTTGCCCAAGGCCTTTAGCGGCGAAACTACGATTATTTTCGCGAGCTTCCCCTTCTTCTCCTAGAATACGCACAAAACCTCCGATAGGAATGGCATTAACAGAGTAAACTGTCTCACCAATTTTTTTGCCGAATATTTTGGGAGGAAAACCAATACCAAATTCCTCCACCTTGACCCCATTTTTTTTGGCTGCTAGAAAATGGCCAAATTCATGAGCCATAATAAGAAAACCGAAACACAAAATAAAAATTAAGAGTATCATAATTAAACCGTCATTATCTCTTTCTCCTTGTCATCAAAGAGCTCCTCAATGGTGGCATTAGTCTTAGTAACTAGTTTTTCTATCGTTTCTTTATATCCAAACTTTTCGTCTTCAGAAATTTCTTTATTTTTAAAGGCATCATTTAAAGAATTCATTATTTCATCACGCAAGCGTCTAAGCTCTACCCTAAAGCCCTCCTTGGTCGTACCTAAATTTTTGACAAGTTCCTTTCGGCGGTCTTCAGTTAGGGGAGGCAGGACTATACGGATTAAGTTTATTTCCTTAACAGGGGTTACTCCCAAAGGAGAAATTAAAAGCGCCTTAAAAATGGGGTCTATCGCCCCTTGGTCCCATGGTTGAATAGTAATAGTCATTTGGTTTACGCTAATGCTCGCCAAACCTTTTAGCGGTAATTTTGACCCATAATAATCAACATTAATATCTTCAACCATTTGGGGATTGGCTCGCCCTACTCTTAGTTTAACCAAGGTGGAGCCAATATTACCCTCTAATTCGGTAATTTTATTTTCAAATTGTTTGATAGTATTGTTGTCAAACATAATATAATTTTAATAATTTAACAATGGGCAATAACTAACGAGGTAGCATCCTATTTATTAAAATAAAGAGTTGCCCCTGTCTTTTGGTTGAGGAACATAAGCAAATTTGCCATTTGAGAGCTTTTTAAAGACCGGACAATAAACAGCGGCGCTTCTTTAAAAAATAATGGTATATAATAAATAGCCAAGGCCAAGACTGCAAAGAAAAATAGGGTTTTACCAGCTTGTTTCATTGATAAGAATACTGATATTAATATAGCACTAAAAGCCTGATCATGCTTAATTCTGTCTTAAAAAAATGTTCTCTAACCATAACCTTTTATTAATACCGCTCCGACGGTTCCAATCGAGAAAGCTGCTCAAATCCCCAGCCATAACAGCCAAGTTTTTTGGGGTTAGTTTCGGTGGTGGGCCTTTAAAGGAAAATTGATGAGGACGTTCTTCTAAATAATATTTTAGCAAAAATAACCATTCTAGGAGCGTTGTTTCGATATCTGCCGAGTTTAATTTTGCCAGTTTGTCTAAAAACGGGCTTTGTTTGCAAAACGGCATGGTCAGCAACTCTAGAAACTCTTTATCAGTTTGTCTGTACCACTGTAGCTTTTCCTGATTAGCTATTAAATCTAGAGCCATCCCCGGGAGACCATGACTGCGCCATGCAATTTCAGTTAAATCTTGATTATTATTAAAGTTTTTCTCTAGCCATTTGTTTATCTCGACTAAAGGGATTTCTGTAAAATCCAATTTTAATAACCTCGAGGTAATAGTGTCTGGCAATCTTTTAATATCTGTGACCAAAAAAATTAAAATACTATCTGGAGGAGGCTCTTCTATCGTTTTTAGAAGATAGCTCCAGGCCTCGATATTTAACCTTTCGGCATTATCTACTATAACCACCCTTTTCCGAGACAACTGTGGTTTATATTGCAAAAACTCTAAGAGAGGCTTAATTTGTTCTACTTTAATTTCCTTCGTTTCGGCTAGTTTTTTGGGCGCCACGATATTGTCATCTGCCCCCACTGTCTCTTCGCTATCATCGTCAGTAATCGTCTCGTTGTCACCGGTATCACCAGCAAAGGAGATTTCAAATAGGTCTGGATTTAATTTTTTAGCCAAACTAAGACAACTGGGACAATTTCCACAGGCTTCATCTTTAGTTAAATCCTGACACATTATTTTTTGGGCAAATTCTAGAGCTATCAATCTCCGACCAACTTTTTCCGGTCCCACAAACACAAAACTTTGGGCCGTTAAATTGCTCACTTGTCCATCTAAAAATTTTCTATTGAATGCGTGACCACAGATAGTTGGGTGAGAAGAAACCATTACATCAAAATTTAAAATTCAAACTAGCACTAAAATTAGCAGTCAGAATTTGCTACAAATCATTTCTCCTGACGCAAAACTTCCTAATCGCCAACTCTTACTAACGACCGCTATGGGTAATAATACTTTTTTTATAAACTTCTAAATTATCCAATACCACGCCAGTTCCCTTAGCGACGCAAAATAGAGGCTCTTCTGCTATATAGGCGTTCACTCCTGTGGCTTTATGAAGCAATTCGTCGATATTGCGCAATTGGGCCCCGCCACCGGAAACAATCATTCCTCGGTCCATCACGTCAGCCGCCAACTCAGGAGGAGTTTCTGATAAAACGTTTTTTACCGCTTGAATGATTTCTTTCATGGGTCCGTTAATAGCTTCGGCAATTTCATTAGCTGCCAAATTTAAGGTACGAGGCAGGCCCTCAGTTAAATCTAATCCCCTGATGTCCATATCGCTTTTTTCTCGCATAGGTAGCGCCGTGCCAATCTTTATTTTTACCTCCTCGGCAGTTCTTTCTCCTACGGCCATGTTATATTTTTTTCGGATATATTCTACTATAGCCTCATCTATCTTATTGCCAGCAACACGTACCGAAGCCGATGCTACTATGCCACCCAAAGCAATCACGGCCACCTCGGTAGTACCACCGCCAATATTGACAATCATATTCCCAGCCGCAGAATTAATAGGGATATTAGCGCCCAAAGCTGCTAAAATAGGCTCTTTAACCACATAGGCCTCATGGGCGCCAGCCTCCCTGGCAGCATCAATTACAGCCCGTTTTTCGGTAGAAGTAATGCCTACAGGCACAGAAATCATCACATCCGGTTGAAAGATATGCCAATTACCCATAGCCTTGTTAATAAAATAGCGCAACATAGCTTTAGTCACGCGATAATCAGCAATCACGCCATCTTTTAAGGGTTTGTAAGTTCTTATAATTTCTGGAGTTCTGCCGAGCATTTCCCGGGCTTCAGCCCCTATAGCCACAACATTATTATCATCAACTGAAATAGCTACTACCGACGGTTCATTGATAACCACCCCTTTCTTTGGTACAAAAACCAAGGTGTTTGCCGTGCCCAAATCGATACCCAATTTACGGATGATCATAAAATAGTTTTACTCTAGTTTAATCGTTCCCCCTATTAAAGCAAAAAACTGGTAAAAATACCAGTTTCTTTTTATTTAAAAAAAGTATATTGCTCTCAAAAAAATCACTTTTTTTAATTAGCAATAACTTCTTTTCTCCTTATATCTGCTCCTAATTTTTGCAATTTTTCATCTAGTTGTTCGTAGCCTCTATCTACTTGGTACGCATTAGTAATGATGCTTTCTCCTTGCGCTAGCAGAGCAGCTATAATCAGGGCGGCGCCGCTTCTAATATCAAAAGAGTTTATGGTTTGACCATATAACGATGTCGGGCCGTTAATCACGGCTCTGTGAGGGTCGGCAATAATAGCGTTAGCCCCCATTTTATTAAGTTCGTCAATGTATTTTAAGCGTCCTTCAAACATGGTGTCAAAAAGAAGCGATGAGCCAGTAGCCTGGGTAGCTAAAACCCCAAAAACAGATTGCAAATCAGTAGGAATGCCAGGATAAATCTGGGTCTGGATTTTAGAAGCTTTTAATTGATGAGAGGGCAAAACTTGCACATCAGTTAAACCGTTTTTACCTTTTTTAAAAGTAAAAGCGCCGCCCATTTCCATTAATTTTTTAAAAACCAAATCGAGGTGCTCGGGAATTACATTTTTAACCAAGAGATTAGAGTGTAGGGCCATGCCCATAATGATATAAGTGCCCGCCTCATTAGTATCGGGAATCAAGGTGTGAGTAGCGCCATGGAGGGTCTTCACTCCCTCTATTTCGTAAATATGAGACCCTTTGTTTTTGATTTTAGCCCCCATTTTATTCAAAAAAGCAATGAGGTCCTCTACGTGGGGCTCGGTAGCAGCAATCTTTAGAGTTGTTTTCCCGGGAATCAAAGAAGCCAACATCAACACATTTTCCGTAGCAGTGACGCTAAATTCTTGCAGGACTACTTCGGCAGAATGTAGATGATTTCGACGAATAAAATATTTATCAGGAAAAACTTGTACCTTAGTCCCTAAGTCCTCTAGGGCAATAAGATGGGTATCAATAGGACGAGCGCCAATAATACAACCGCCTGGCTGCCTTAATTCAAAAGAGGAAAAACGATGGGTCAATGGGGCCATTAGAAGAACCGAGGCTCTAATTTTCTTCACCAAGTCTTGGTTAAGCTTTTTTAGGCTTAAATTTTCGGGTACAATTTTAACAGTATGTTTGTCTAGCCACTCTACCTTGGCGCCCAAGCTCTCCAATATTTCAATTAATTTTAAAATATCCTGAATCAAGGGAACATTCTTAATAATAGAAGGCTCTCTAGTAAGCAGCGTAGCTGCCAGAATTGGGATAGCCGCGTTCTTGGAACCAGACACCTCAATCTCTCCCTTCAAAGAATGTCCGCCCTGAATTATAAAAACTTCCGCCATAAATAATCTTTTAAATCAATAATTTACCAACCCTCCTCTTCCAAACCCTATCCTTTTGCCAAACAACCTGACCGTTTATAATGACAACCTCTATTCCCTCCCCCTGATAACTAGGGTTCTGGTAGTCACCCAGGCTTTGGACTTTATCTGGATTAATAATAACTATATCAGCTAAATAATCTTTCTGCAAAAATCCTCTGTTATCCAGTCCAGCCATCAAGGCTGGCTGGCTAGTAATTTTAGCTAAAGCAGATGGCCATTTATCGGCCGGAGTATTACTTAAGTGGGTTTTTAGAAAATGATTCACACCGCTAATAATGTTTGGTCCATAGGAATTATTGTGGACAATAAAAGTTGAATCAAACCCCACATAAGTAAAAGCACTACTCCACCACCCTTCATTTAAATGGTAGGGAATGAGTATCTTAAAATGATTATCGGGAAAGAGGGAATTTATTTTCGACAGAGTGTCTTTGGTATTCATATCCCAATTTCTTTTTATTTCTCCCACAGTTTTTCCTTGTAGCATCATGGGAATTTGGAAACCAAAAAGAAAGGACGAGTTTATTGTTTTCTCCAAATTTTTTATACTATTTAATTGAGAATCTAGCAGTTTTTCGGCAGCCCAAAGCTCGTACTGGATTGAATCATAGGGCCATACTTGGAAAATTAAATTAGCGCCTTTTTTATTTTCTTCTTCGGCAAGAGAGAGAATCATGTCGCTCACCGATGTAAAGCATCCTAAAAGAGGACAATTGAAAGCAATCGTTATTTGGTGGTTCAAAGATAATTCCCCCAGGCTTCTGATTAATAAGGTGTCTGGCAAGCTAAGCGGAAAAAACAACATTAAATTTTTCCCTCTTTTGCTTAAAATGGGGGCGATTTCAGTCAATTGTTTCAGAACCTCCTCTTGATGTTCCTCTCTGACCTCAAGAGATAATCCGGCAAAATTATGTTGAATTTGGTCAAGAAAAAGACTAAATTGCAACGAGTTTTTAATCCCCCAATTATTAAGCGTGGTCCACCCCAAAAACGAAGCCAAATTAAGATTGGGACAAGATTTAATAAACAGCTGTAACACCCTCTCCCTAACATCTCCTTTCCCCAGTTTAGTTTCTAATTTTGTTTTTTGCAGCGGTTGACGGCTGAAATGTTGAAAAATGGATTCGCCTCTGCCGCCAATGACGGCTGTAGTTATTCCTTGTCTTAAAAGAGAAGAATAGTCTTCAGAGCTATTTTGAGAAACGTCATTATCCAATAAACTGCTCAAATCTATAAATCCTGGGGAAACGATGCGGCCCTCTCCATTAATAACTTTTGCGCCAAGACGGCTATTTTGCATTGTGCCGATAGCTTGAATTTTACCGTCATGGACCAATAAATCCGACCGAGTTAGCATATTTTCGCCTTGGCCATTAAACACCCAACCATTTTTGATAAGAATATCGGACACTCTAAATAATTTTAATCGATAACGAAAACGTTAAAATTTCGCCACAGGCGTCAAAGAAGATTTTTCTTTTTTAAAAACCCAAAAACGATAACCAATAAAATTAATAATAATGCCAAAGACGCTGGCTACCAAAGCCGCCACAACACCCCAGAGACCTTTATTTAAGGACAAAAAATTAAAGCGATTAATCAGGGAAGCTAGGTTCACATTGATAGCAAAGGAAACTAAACTTACTAAAAGAAATTTTGACAATTGTTCTGCTACGGCAGTTTTATGGGCATCTGCGAAACTAAAGTGGCTATTAAAATAATAACTATTAGCTAAGGCAAAAATAAAAGAGAGTGATTTAAAGAGAACGTAATACCAACCTATAGTTTTAGCAGGATTAAAAAAGAGAAAAAAACTTAAAGCTCCAAGGTCTACTAAGGTATTAAGAATTCCTATAATTAAGAACCGCGCAGTCGCAGTAAGATGAGCATATTTTTCCCCTATTGCAAAAAGGCAGCCATTGCCGATCCAATAGAATAATGTCAACAAAAACCAGTATTTTCTCAATAATAAAATTTGAGTATTCAAAATCACACCCCACAGGCCAATGGCTCCTAGAGCGCAGACGATTACCAAGGTTTTTAGACCCGGCTTTAAATTCATAATTCATTACTTAACAAGAAACCGATCTAAAAAATAAAGCATTAATCCCACGGCAGCCATAACACCAGAAACTAACCAGAACCTGGGGGTAATATGAGTTTCAGGGTACTCCATGCCTTGCTCTTTTAACACTGCTTCATAATGGTGGTGAATAGGAGTAGAACGGAAGACTTTTTTGTGCCTTATTTTTTTAGACAGAGTTTGAATAATAACTGAACCCGATTCAAAAACTAAAATAAAGGCAAAGAAAGGTAAGAGCACAGAGGTATTGGTTAGCATGGCTACTACTCCCAAAACAATACCCAAAGACATGGCCCCAGTATCTCCCATAAAGAATTTGGCTGGAAATATGTTGTACCATAAAAATGGCACCAAGGCGCCTACTATAGTTACCAGAAAAGCAGCTAGATCATAACGACCCTCGGTAAAGGCCACCACCATCATAGCAATAAAAGATACCATGAGAACACCGCCGGCTAAACCGTCTAGACCATCGGTTTCATTAGTAGAAAAAGCAGCTGCTACTAGAATAAAAATAAAATACAAAATATACCAAACCCCCAGGGAAAAATTACCGACAAAAGGAATTCTAACTACATCGAATTGTAATTTAACATAAAACCACCAAGCGCCAATAATAGCGATAAGAGTATATAAGAGAATCTTGCGCTTCATGGTTAAACCCCCTCCCTTGCTACCTATATGCAAGAAGCCTAAGACATCATCTGCTAGTCCAATTAACGCAGCAGCCAACATTGCCCCTAAGGGCAAATAGGTCTGCGCCCGAGAAAGAAAAGATAAACTACCCCAAAAGCCATCCAGAGTACGACTTAAAATTGCTAAGATAATGGTGATCAGTAACACAGACCCCCAAATAATTATACCTCCCATGGTAGGGGTACCAGCCTTATAAAGGTGCATATTGGTGTACACTGGAGTATCGCCGTCATTCCTAATTTGCTTACCAGCTTTAATCTTGATCAAAAATTTAAGAGTTAACGGCGCCAAAACGAAACCGCCTACTAAGGCCATAGTACCCAAGAGAATTAAACGAATTATTTGACCAGTAATAGAATTAAAAGCAATTGCCATGGTTTAGAATAATAATTTCATTATAGCACCAACTAAGGTTTAATTAAATTGTCAGCCCAGCTTTTTTGAATTGGTTAAAAATTATCCAAGAATCGCTAACTCGATCAGTGGACCCTAAAACAATGCTGGCTACGGTCTGACCATTGTTCAACCGATAAACTAAAATAAGGCACTCACCTGCATTATCGGTAGTTCCAGTTTTACTCAACCATAAACCGCTAATTTTATCAATTAAGGCATCGGTATTTTTTACATTATGTTGAATTCCGTCCACCGCTTTGAAAGACAGGCTGGGTAAACGGCTTATAATGCCAATTAAGGGGTAATTACGATAAATATAGTCAACCATATTCAATAAATCAGAGGCATTGGAAAAGTTGCCTCTTTCATCTAAACCAGTAGCATCAAAAAAAGCTGTATCCGTCAGCCCAATTTCTTTAGCCTTTCTATTCATTAAACCAATAAAGCGATTATATCCCATTCCTTCGGAAAGGGCTACCGCGGCATCATTGCTAGAAAAGACTAATAAATCTCCAAGAAGGTCTTTTACTGTAAATTTTTCTCCAATTTGTAAATAATCACCATTACCATATGTGTTCACTGCTCGACTAGAAACTGTTAATATCGCATTCTGATTTAAATTATCTAATGTAACCATGGCCGTCATCAGTTTAGATAAAGAAGCAATATTCACTAAGACATCAGGATGTCTAGAGTAATAAACTTCTTTAGTATCGAGATTAGCTACAATAATAGAGCGGGCTTTTAATTGCGGTTCTAAAGCCAGCCAATCTGGATGAGGCACATAAGTAAAGTTCTTAATGCGGGTATCTCCGTCTGTTGGCAACGACACAGTTTTTTTAGCTACATGGCGCCAGTACCCACAAGCAAAAATAACTATTAAGATTAAAATAGCTAAACCCGATTGCCAGAGTAGCCTTTTATTGGCTGTGTGGTTATTGGCAAAAAAATTTTTAGTCATAAACTACTCAATGGTTTCCATGTTTTCCAGCTTAGTACTAGTGTTATCGGCTAATAGCGATTGTAGGTCTTTGGCATGATATTCTTGATAATGAGGCAGGTCCTGGATGCTGGACAAACCCAAATGTTTTAAATAATCGGCAGTAATAGAGTAAAGAAAGGCATTGTTCCTATTAGGATTGCTCTGCCTTTCTACCAATCCCCGCAAAACCAATTGATGCAAAATGTAGCCAGAGTTTACTCCTCGGATTAGATCTATCTGAGACCTCCCCAATGGTCCTCTATAAGCCACTATTGTCAAACATTCCATAGCCGTGGGTGTTAATTTTTCCTCGAACACGCCAGAAACCAGTTTTTGCACATAGGCCTGATTAAGAGCCTTGCTTAAAATTTGGTAGCTGCCCTCATGTTCAAATAAAGTTAATCCGCTTTTTTCTTCTTCATACCTTTGTTTTAATTCCGTCAAAGCTTGCTTTACCTCGGCAATGGTAGCTCCCGTACTTTTTACTAAAGTATCCTCCAACAGGGGCTCGCCGCTAGTAAATAAAAGGCTTTCTAAAATAGATATCAAAACCATAGTGTTTAATTAATATTTTCCTTTGCTTCGACTTCTATGTCACCAAAGAGATTCTCTTGTTGCGCATTGATTTTATTATCTTTAAGCAATTCTAACAAGGCTAAAAAAGTAATAACAATTTCTTCTTTAGCGGCTTCACTGCCTACAGATCTAAAACAAATTTTACTGCTCACATTCTTCAACCTTTCTAAAATACTTATAATTTTGTCTTGGAGAGAAATGGCTGGATGTTTTATTTCAGCTTCTGGTGAATGAATAACAACTTGGCTTTCCAATTTTTCAAAAAGCATAAGGCAAGCTTCGGATAAGTTAGTGCCACTAACATTTGACGGAGGGTCAAACACCACTGTTTTGCCCACCCAGGACGGACGATCAAACATCTGCGTTTGCAGACTCCAATTAGCAGCTAATTCGATTCCCAAATCTTTAAATAATTTATACAGAGCTAGACGTGTCTGGAGGTCTATGATCTCTTCTTTCTCTTCTGAAGTAACTTCCAGGGTGGGTAATATGGAGCGAGATTTAATTAAAAGAAGAGTGGCGGCTACCTGCAAAAAATCAGCTACATTTTCCATATAATTTCCCTGAGCTTGAGTTACCCACGCCAAATAATCTTCGGTCACAGAAGATAACGAAACTTCAGTAATCTCCAAGTGCTTTTCCTCTATAAGTTTCAAGAGAAGCTCTAGCGGTCCGCTAAATTTATCTAAAGTAACTACAAAACTTGTCATAACTAGCTCATTTTGAACAACAAATTTATAACCTGACTTTCCCAATTGTTTTCTAACTCTTTCCAGTATCTATAACTTTCTCGTTTGTATTCCACCAAAGGCTCGTGTTGTCCATAGCTACGCAAGGTAGTGCTATCTGGCAAATCATTCATCCGCACTAGATGATCCATCCAAAGTAAATCACGTAATCGCAAACAAAGATTTAAGACCGTGTTACTCCATGTCTCCCCTAGCCGCTTTTGCTCTTCTTTCAATTTATTGTCTAAAAATTCCTGCAAGATATGCTTTATCTCGCTACGGTTTTGGGATTTCTCTATTGCCTCTATGAGATTAGGGTCAGATGTCGGTAGCCATTGTCCAATTACTTTCAATAAATCGCTTACTCCCTCTGAAGTGACTCTCTCCCCCAGAGTACCGTTCAAGATTAATTCTAATTGGTTATCAATTAGTTCTAACAGCAGGCGCAAAAGATCTTGCTCTGAATGGTGCTCTAGTAAATCTTGTCTTTTGGCATAATAAGCTTGACGCTGTTTGTTGAGTACATCATCGTATTCCAAAATATGCTTACGCATATCGTAATTAACCCCTTCTATCTTGGCTTGCGCCGACTCTACGGCTTTGCTAATTAAAGGATGGCTGATAGCTTCGTCTTCAGGAAGATTCATTTTGCTCATTAAACCAGAAATATTTTGAGGAGCAAAATACTTCATTAAATCATCTTCTAAGGAAATAAAAAACTGGGCAGAGCCTGGGTCCCCCTGCCTGCCAGAACGACCCCGGAGCTGATTATCTATACGCCGTGACTCGTGTCTTTCTGTGCCCATCACATGCAAACCGCCTACAGCTAAGACTTTATTTCTTTCTTCTATAGTGGTTGGATTGCCTCCAAGAATAATATCTACACCCCTGCCAGCCATATTAGTAACAAGGGTAACGGCTCCAAATTTTCCAGCCTGCGCAATGACGGACCCTTCTGCTTCGTGATTCTTGGCATTTAAAATATGATACGATACCCCCTCAATATCTAAAAGCTTTCCTAATTTTTCATTTTTCTCTGGGGAGACTGTTCCTATTAACAAAGGCTGCCCAGTTGCATGGCGATTTTTAATTTCCTTTACCACCGCCATCCACTTCCCTTTTTCGGTTCTAAAAATTTGATCAGGCAGGTCCTTCCTAATTAGCGGTTTATGCGTAGGCAAACTGACTAAATCCAAATGATAGACATTTTTAAACTCTTCGGCAGAAGTAACAGCTGTTCCCGTCATGCCTCCGAGCTTATCATAAAGCCTAAAATAATTCTGAATAGTAATAGTGGCGCCAGTCCTACTCTCTTCCTTGATTTCTACACCTTCTTTAGCTTCTATGGCTTGGTGCAAACCCCCCGTATAACGATGGCCAAATTTAATACGGCCAGTAAATTCATCCACTATTAAAACTTCGCCGTTTTTGACAATGTAATCTACGTCTTTTTTGAACAACTCTTTGGCCTTTAGGCTTTCTTCTATATAATGAACATTGCCAATACCGGAATCGTCAAAAATATCTTTACCAAAAATGGATTCGATTTTATCTAAACCGTCTTCGGTTAAGCTCACTGTTTTAAATTTATGGTCAACAGTATAGTCCTTGTCTAAGTCTAAACGATTGACTATCTTTGCAAATTGCTTATACAAAGCAGCTGCATTTTCATCGGGTACAGCTATGATAAGAGGCGTTCTGGCCTCATCAATCAAGATACTATCTACCTCGTCCACAATAGCGTAATGATGACCTCTGCCAGTCTGCACTTGTTCTTCTAGACTATTGGCTAAATTGTCACGCAGATAATCAAAACCAAACTCAGTATTGGTTCCATAAGTAATGTCAGCCTCATAAGCCTCTCTCCGAGAAATTGGTTTAAGATATTCATCGGTTACCATAAAACTGCCCTGAGTGTCTCGCTGCTTATCCTGATTTTCTAATTGAGCAATAGTTGTTTCCTTTAAAACCAGGGTATGTTCATCGCTGCTTTCAAAAGTATTCTCTCGCTTACCCGCGTACAAATAAGATTTGTCTTGAACTATACAGGCAACTGTGAGTCCCAAAAAGTCATAAATCTGACCCATCCAGGTGGTATCGCGACGGCTCAAATAGTCATTAACAGTAACCACATGCACACCTCGGCCGCTTAAGGCGTTTAAATATGCGCTCAGGGTTGCTGCTAAAGTTTTCCCCTCGCCAGTTTTCATTTCGACAATCTTGCCATCATTTAAAGCAATACCACCGAATAATTGCTCGTCAAAATGTTGTTGACCCAAGGTTCTGCTAGAAGCTATTTTTACTAAAGCGAAAGCCTCTGGCAGCACTTTGTTCAAAGATTCCCCCTCTTGCACTTTTTTCTTTAAGGTTAGGCTATGGTTTTTAATCTCTAAATCGCTCAATTGGTTAAGTTGAGACTCTAAGAGATGAATTTTATCAATAACAATTCGATTTTTTTGTAAAAATCTTGTATCAGTATCTGGCCACAAAAAATCAAACCAATTTTTCATAATTTAAGTTATCTTAACAATTTTCTTTTAACTCTAAAATCAGAATAATAGACAAAAAATCTGTTTAGCTATTAATGTTTCTTTTTAGATTAATTCTCCTTTCCTTCTTGTCTACCAATTGGGCTTTCAGATTCTTCACACACTTATCTAGAATATATTTGACATCGTCCCCCTCTTCTTCGGCTACCAAATTGTCTTTTAATATTTCTAACGTTAATTTTACTTTGACGCTATAGCCCTTTTCGTGATGCGTACCCAAGGAAACCACGGCTATTTTGAGGAGGGTTTCTGGACCAAAACGTTCAGTTAATTTGCTTAACCCGGCGGTTTTCTTTTCGATTAAACCAATCCAATAATCATTCAACTCAAAACCTTGACTATTTATGGCAGTTTTCATGAGCTAAGACAATTTAAATTGATTTGTCTTATTATATCAAAACCGCCAGTAAAAACCAACCAATTATAACCAAACAAAAAGCGCGAAGGAATCGCGCTTTTGTTAGGATTCAATGTTTACAAGAGGAGGTTACTTTCTCTTTCCGAAAATTTAACATCCTCATTTGACAAGACTATTTCTTGCCGTGCTTTTTAGCAGTTTTCTTTGCTACTTTTTTGGTGGCTTTCTTGGCTACCTTCTTAGTGGCTTTCTTCTTAACCATATTATGAAGATTTAATTTTGCTTTATCTTTTACCGTGCGAAAAACTAAATTGTCGACCAAAGAGACCTAATCAATTTATTTTTCACACTTGGAAAATTGTTTTTTTAATTTCAATCTAATCTCCTTAGATAATTTTATTACAATCATTTTAAAATTCAAGTCCTCCAGTTTCAATGACAACAATTTTTTTGCACTTCATTGAAAACTGTTTAATTAAATTCTCTTTCATCTAATTTAATTATAACAATTTTTTCACTTCATTGAAAACTGTTTAATTAAATTCTCTTTCATCTAATTTAATTATAACAATTTTT
>Ga0116171_10002794_pt1 | contig 16404 bp, 16 predicted proteins | sample AD_JPNHW2_MetaG_FD_89798 | JGI IMG/M metagenome (GOLD analysis project Ga0116171, IMG submission 89798) | Active sludge microbial communities of municipal wastewater-treating anaerobic digesters from Japan - AD_JPNHW2_MetaG | ecosystem: Engineered > Bioreactor > Anaerobic > Digestate | place... | reverse complement strand
TGCCAGGGGCGTTTCGCCTCTGTGCCTGATGCCAGCCAGAAGGGTCAGGTTGTGCTTCTCACCTGACCCGGCGGTCGAGCAGCTCGGATTGCGAGGCAATAGCTTCCAGCTGCGCCTTGTCCCGCGGCGGGCAAGCTTTCCGCTACCCAAACACCGAAAAATCATAGGGGGGCAGCCGCACGGCGCCGTTTTCAAGCGGCTGCGCGCTGCCGAACAGGCGTTTTTTGGCGCCGAGATTGTTTTGCTGGGCGGCCCACGTGCCTACCATCTGCTCTTGTTCGCTGAAATTCGCCATAATGACCAGACGGCGCGAGCCACCACACGAGCGGGCGTACATCAACACAGCGCTGCTGCCGCTTTCCAGCGCTTCCAGCGCTCCGCCTGCCAATTCGGGGTGGTCCTTGCGGAAGGCAATCGCCGCGCGCATGTTGGCGTATACACGGCCTTCCAGGCTGGCCGGGTCGTGCCGGCGGGAATAACTCTGTGCGTTCGCGGCCGGGCGGTGCACCCAGCGGCTGTCATCCTTGTGCGCGGGGTTGTCCAGGTAGCTGTAGTCGTTCAACACGCCGATTTCGTCTCCCAGGTAGATCAGCGGAATGCCCCCGAGCGTCATTACGATGTCATACAGCAGTGCAATCCGGCGGACAGCCAGTTCCACCTCGGCCGGGCCTTCTTCCGCCAGGGCTTTTTCCAACCCCGCCAACGAAGCGCAGGTGCCAGAGATGCGGCAGTCGCCTGTTTTGGGGTTCTCCTGAAAGGGCAGTCCGCGAGCGAAGCTGCCGGGGAAGCGCCCGCGATAAAACTCATTCAAAAAGCGCCGGTGGTCGCTGCCGTTAATTCCCAACCGGGCGGCATCGGCGTCGTCGAAGGTCCAGCCGATATCATCATGGCAGCGCACGTAATTGACCCAGGCGGTGCGGGGATGGATGGCAAAACGGCTGTGCAGCGCCTGTTGGAGTAAATCTACATTGCGCGTAGCCATTGTGTTCCACAGCAGCGCCATGACCAGCGGATTGTAGGAAAGTTGGCATTCCTCCGGCGATATGTAGCGCACAACCTCATCCGGGTGGACAATCGCCTCGGATTTAAACAGCATGGACGGCGCGACGATGCGAGTGAGGGCATTAAATCCCTGCAGGATTATGTGCGCTTCGGGCAAGTTTTCGCAAGCAGTCCCCAATTCCTTCCAGATGAAGGCGACCGCGTCCAGCCGGAAGATTTCCACGCCCTGGTTTGCCAGAAAGAGCATCTCGCCCGCCATATGGTTGAACACATCCGGGTTAGCGTAGTCCAGGTCCCACTGGTACGAGTGAAAAGTAGTCCAGACCCACTTTCGCAGGTTCTCAAACCAGGTAAACGCCCCGGGGTGTTCGTCCGGGAAGATTTCGCGCAGGTTGCGTTCGTACAAATCCGGGATAGTCCGGTCCGGGTAAATGCCGTACATTGCTTCGTAGCGGGCTTCGCCAGCTTTGGCGCGTTCTGCCCATTCGTGCTCGTCAGCGGTATGGTTGATAATCAGGTCGAGTACCAGGCTGATGCCTTCTTCCCGCAGCGCACGGGAAAGTTGTGCCAACTGCGCCATCGTGCCAAGCGGGGGATGCACTTCCCGGAAGCTGCTGATCGCATAGCCGCCATCATTTTCACCTTCAGGCATTCGGAAAAGCGGCATCAGGTGCAGATAGGTGAGCCCAAGCTCCTTGAAGTACGGAATTTTCGCGCGGATTCCATCCAGATTGCCGGCAAAGAGATCCACATAACACACGCCGCCAAGCATGGTGTTGGACTGGAACCAGAGCGGATTTTCTTCGCGTTCCGCGTCCAGCGCGCGCAGGTCTGCCGGGCGTGCGAATGCCGCGCGAGCCAGTTCAGAAAGAAGGGCTTCCAGATGATAGAAAAAGTCGTAGCGCGCGGCGTACAGATGGTGGTAGAGCCGGAAAAGCGCCGGGAAGTGCTCCTCGAGGCGCTGCTTGAAAGCCAGCCAGGCTTGCGGGTCCGCCGCGATTTGTTCAGCGAAAGCCGATTCGAGGCGCGGCAAGAGCTTTTCCAGGCTGGCAGCGGCTTCGGTATGCAGGTTGAGCTCCCCGTGAATCATAGTCCCACCCCGGCAGCGGCTTGCTGTGCCAGCGCGAAGGCCCCGCACACCCCCGCGCGCGCGCCCAAGCCCGGGGGAACAATGTAGCTGTCTATATGGCTGAGAATAGCTTCGGAGTTGACGTAATGGTTCAGATACTCCAACGTTTTGGCGCGAACCAGCGGAAGGAGCGCGGGCTGCTGGGGGACGCCGCCGCCCAGAATGATGCGCTGCGGTGAAAAGCTGCAGATAAAGCCCTGCATCGCCCGGGCGATGTAATGTGCCTCCAGGTCCCAGGCGGGATGCTCGGGCGGCAGGCTTTCCGCGCGCTGACCCCAGCGCTTTTCCATGGCGGGGCCGCTGGCCAGCCCTTCAAAGCAGTCCCCGTGAAAGGGGCAGCCGCCGGGGAACGGGTCTTGCGCGAGATTATGCGGGAGCGGGATGTGGCCCATTTCCGGGTGGATTAAGCCGTGCAGGAGCCTGCCCTCCACCATCGCGCCGCCGCCCACGCCCGTCCCAACCGTGAAGTATAAAAAAGTGGAAAGACCCTGCGCCGCGCCCCAGCGCCATTCGCCCAGAGCCGCGCCGTTCACGTCGGTATCAAAGGCAATGGGAACCGCCAGCGCTGGGAGCAGCGCCCCGACGATATCCGCGCCAGCCCAGCCGGCTTTGGGGGTGGCCAGGATGCGTCCATAAGTGGGGGAGTGGATATCAGGGTCCAACGGGCCAAAACAGGCTATACCTAATCCTGCGAGTGGGCCAAGCGCGCGGGTTTGTTCCTGGAAAAAAACAATCGCGCGGCTGAGCGTTTCCTCCGGGGTGGTGGTCGGGAAGCGCGTTTCTGCCAGGCTTTCCCCGTCCGCGCTGCCTACTGCGCACACAAACTTGGTGCCGCCGCCTTCAATGCCGCCATAGATGGGAGTTTTCATCGGGTTACCTCTGCTAAACAGCAGGCTTTTTGCCTGTCTGTCTGGTGAATTCCTGCAAATTGACAGATGAGCTGCTTCGGAGCCTTCCTCACCGGATTTTTCTGCCGAGTGGGTACGAGCAGCCCGGATTATTCCTTATCCGAACCAAGATACTGCGGTCGGGGGGCGTTGGGTCCAAGCGGCTGATTCGGCAGGTCCGGACCGATGGGCTTAAGCCACACGAAGCCGAAAGGCGGCAGGAAGTAATCTCCCGGGAGAACCTGTTCTCCGGTCAGCAAATCCTCGAACGCGGCGGCGGTCTCCGGGATCCAGCCGTGCACTTCTGCATCCGTAAGGTTGTTCAACACGACCACGCGTTGCCCTTCGAATTTGCGCTGGTACGCGGCTACCGTCTTCGGGTTGTAAGAGAATTCCCGCCAGGCGAAATCGCCCCACCCAAACAGAGCATGCTGTTTGCGCACCGCGATGAGGTGCCGGATGTGGTTCAGCAGGGAATCCGGGTCCGCCATCTGGGCCGCGGCATTCACCCGAGCGCAGCTGTATTCGGGGTCTGAGATGACCGGCGCGTAAAATTTTTCCGCGGGCGCCTCCGAGAAGCCGCCGTTTGGGCTGTCCTCCCACTGCATCGGGGTGCGGACGCCGTTGCGGTCCTCCAACCAGATGTTATCGCCCATGCCGATTTCGTCGCCGTAATACAGGAAGGGCGAACCACCCATGGTCAGCAGCAGGGAGTACATGAGCAGGATTTTGCGTTTATCGTTGCCCAGCAGGGGCGCCAGCCTCCGGCGGATGCCCATATTCAGACGCATGCGCTTGTCTGGCGCGTAAAAGTCCCACATCCATTGGCGTTCTTCCGGGGTGACCATTTCAAGGGTCAGTTCGTCATGGCAGCGCAGAAAGGTGCCCCACTGGCAGCTGGGGGGCAGCTCCGGCGTGCGCGCCAGGATTTCCTCAATCGGGCTGCGGTCGCCGCGGGCAAGCGCCATATACAAGCGCGGCATCAGTGGGAAATGGAAGTTCATGTGCATTTCATCGCCGCTGCCGAAATAATGGATGACATCCTCCGGCCACTGGTTGGCTTCGGAAAGGAGCAGGGTGCCCGGTTTGTATTGGTCCACGAAAGCGCGCAGACGCTTGAGGAAGAGGTGCGTTTCGGGCAGATTTTCGCAGTTGGTGCCTTCGCGTTCGAACAAGTAGGGCGGGGCGTCCACGCGGATGCCGTCTGCTCCCTGGTCAATCCAGAACTTTACGGTCTGCAGCATGGCTTCCTGTACCGCCGGGTTGTCGTAGTTCAGGTCCGGCTGGTGAGAAAAAAAGCGGTGCCAGAAATACTGCTTGCGCAAGGTGTCGTAGGTCCAGTTGGACTTTTCGCTGTCCACGAAGATGATGCGCGCGTCCTGATACTTTTGGTCCGTATCGCTCCAGACATAATAATCGCGGTATTTTTCGTGCTCCGGATGCATGGGGTCGCGCGAGGCCTGGAACCAGGGATGTTGGTCGGAGGTATGGTTTGGCACTAATTCGACCAGGATTTTCAGTGAGCGCTGATGCGCCTGGACGACCAGGTCCTGAAAGTCCTGCATGTTGCCATACATGGGGTGGATGCCGCAGTAATCGCTCACGTCGTAGCCGTCGTCGCGCAGCGGCGAAGGCGAAATCGGCAGCAGCCAGATGGTGTCCACACCGAGATAGCTCAGGTAGTCCAGCTTTTCAGCGACGCCTTTCAAGTCTCCCCAGCCGTCGCAGTTGCTGTCCCGGAAGGCGCGCACATACAGTTCGTAAAAAATGTCATTCTTGTACCAGAGGGCATTCTCAGTCATTTCATGATCCTTGTGGGCGGTTTTTTCCATGTCGTTGAGATTGCGTTCTAAGTATCTTTGTAAGCAGAGACAGTAGATTCTTCACTGCGTTCAGAATGACAACCTCTTGTCACCCTGAGCGCAGCCGAAGGGTCTTGCTATGTCACACAAGCGTCTATTGCTGCGCAGCTCGCAGCAATAGACGCATCGAAAATCGTTTTTAGCCCTTGACAGAGCCAGCCATCAGCCCGCGCACGAAGTAGCGCTGCAGGCTGAGGAAGACCACTAACGGCAGTATCATGCTGATGAAGGCCGCCGCCGTCATCAGGTGCCAGTCCTGACCTTTTTCACCGACCAATTGCGCGACCGCTATGGTCACGGTCTGGTTCTTTTCCCCAAGGAACACCAGCGCGACCAGGTAGTCGTTCCACAGCCAAAGGAACTGGAAAATGGCAAAAGATGCCAGCGCCGGTACAGAGAGGGGCAGAATCAGGTTGGTAAAGATGGTGAAGTTTGAAGCCCCGTCAATGTAGGCGGATTCCAGCAGCTCCCTGGGAATCGTGCTGATGTAATTGAATAGCAGGTAAGTAGCCAGCGGTAAGCCAAAGCCGGTATGCGCCAGCCAGATGCCGAGGAATGTTCCGTTCAGTTCCAGCTTGACGTAGTCTTGCAGGATGGGTACCAGGGCAATCTGCAGCGGAACAACCAATAAGGCGACAATAATCGTGAAGACGACGTTCCTGCCAGGGAAGTCTAACCAGGCGAAACCAAACGCGGCAAAAGCCGCAATCAGAATTGGGATGATTGTTCCCGGAATGGTGACCGCAAGGGAGTTCAGGAAGGCGCCGCCCAGGTTGTTGCCTGTGCGGGTGATGGTCTGCCCTTGGGCGTTCTTATAGGTAATCGTCTTGCCGGTGAGCACGTCTTTATAGTTCTCAAGGGTCAGGTTGGTAGCAAATCCCACCCATTTGTTTTCGGAAATGATTAAGGTGCGGGTGCGTTTGTTGCCGTACCAGGTGGCTTTGGTGCCGTCATCCAGTTGGATGCCGCGCTGCCATTCCTGGAAGGTTGCGGTTTTACCGCCGTAAGAGATCGGTCCATCCACATCCACACTCTCCGGGATGACGACGCGGCTAACTTCAACATCCTCTTTATGCGGAAAAACGTTCCACCAGCCGTTCCGGAAGATTTCATCGCTGGGGCGGAAAGAGGTAATCAGGATACCCAGAATCGGGATCATCCACAGGACGCAGATTACGATCAGGACAAAATTTGTCCAGAAACTCTGAGAGGCTTTGTGGGATTTTAGACTGTTAGCCATTAGAACCCCCTCCGCTGTTGATTGAACGAGCGCACATTGTTGATAATTACCGGTGTAACCAGCAGCAGCAGGACGATAGCGATCGCTGATGCCCTGCCTGCGTTGTTGTAGGTGAAGCTTTGCAGGTAGAACTCGTTAGCAATCACGTTTGTGCCGTTATTTCCGCCGGTCATCACGCGCACAATATCGAAGGTCTTCAGACTGAAAATAACGATCGTGGTCGTGACGGTCAGCAGGGTGCCCTTGATGTAAGGAACGATAATGCTGAAGAAAATCTTGAATTCGTTCGCGCCGTCGATGCGGGCTGCCTCAAGCAGTTCCGCAGGCACGCCCTTTATCGCGCTGGAGAGAATCACCATGGCGTAACCGGTCTGCAGCCATATCATAATGACAATCAGGAAAAAATTATTCCAGGGCGTCAGGTTCAGCCACGGCTGCGGGGTGCCTCCCAGTGCGGTGACTACGGCGTTTAACAGGCCAATTTCGCGGATGCCGATGCCTGTGCCTTTATAGGTATAGATAAATTTCCAGATTACGCCCGCGCCTACAAAGGACAAGGCATAGGGCGTGAAGATAATGGATTTATACAAAACTTCTGCTTTGGAACGGTCTGCCAGGGTGGCAATCAGCAGGCCGAAGGCCACGCTGAAAAAGGTTCCGAACACCATCCAGAGCAGGTTGTTGCGGAAGGTCTCCAGCATGCGCGGATCAGTGAAGGCAAATTTGTAATTTTCCAGGCCAACCCATTCGGTGCCGAGATAGTTCCGGAAACTGGCAACCAACGAGCGTACCACCGGCACAGCCAGAAACCAGCCCATAATAACTACAGCGGGTCCAACAAAAACAAAAGGCTGCAAGGTCTTCGAGATTTTTTTGGGGAGCTTCATGACCAGCCAGTTGGTTACCACGTACAGCAGTGCAACGCCGCCGACACCCCAAACAATTGCCACGAGCACCTGCACAATTTGGGGCGCCGCCGCCCGTTGTAGGAATAAATACCCCTGCCATAAAACCAGAAACGTAACCGCCGGTACCAGAACGGAGACAAATAATTGTCCAATCGCCGTTCCAAACCAGGAGAGGATTTTCGTTATCGGATTGTTGGCGCCGGGGCTTTTCGTTTGGGAAATATTCATTCAAGCACCTCCTCGTCCAAGCTTCAATTGGGGTTTGGAGAGCAGGCAGGCAGCCCGCCTGCTCTCCAAGGTTCAGGTTAGGTGAGCCTGGCTGCTTACTTCGGCCAGGACGCGTCGATCTGTCGCAGGGCTTCGTCACGGGTGATGGAGCCGCTGACATAATCGGTCATGTACTTCCAGAATGTGCCAGCGCCGACCGCACCGGGCATCATGTCCGAGCCGTCGAAGCGGAAGGTGGTCGCATTGCGGATGGTTTCGGCAACGCCGCGGGTCACAGGATCCACGTACCAGTCCAGGGAAGCGTCGTTGTGGGTCAGGATAGCGCCGCCGCTCTCAACCCAAACCTTGAGGGATTCGCCGGTTGAGAAGTACTGGATAACTGCGCGCACTTCCGGTCTGTCATTGAAGACCGCGTAGATGTCGCCAGCGCCCAGGACGGGCTTGCCGTATTCTTCCTTAATGCCGGGCAGGTAGAAGAAGCTGTAATCCACACCAGCGACGGCTTCTTCGGGGAAGAAGGTGGTTACAAAGTTGCCCTGGCGGTTGAACCAGCACTTGGGCGGATCTTCGAACATGGGTTTGGGGGCGTCACCAAAGTTGATGGTGGGGATGGCAGCACGACCGCCGTAAACGTAGGCATCGTTGAACCAGATGGCTTCGATGTAATCGAGGGCTTCCCTCACCTCAGGTGAGTCGAACTTCAACTCGCCAGCTACCCACTGGTCGTACTTCTCACCGCCAGCAACGCGCAGCATCACATCTTCGATCCAGTCGGTCATGGTCCAGCCGGTCGCGGCGCCGGATTCGATCCCGATACACCATGGGGTGTCGCCGTCATCAGCAATTTGCTGCGTGAGGGCCATCATCTCGTCCCAGGTCTCGGGCACTTTGTAGCCAGCGGCATCAAAGGCCTTCTTGGGATAGAAGACGAAGGACTTGCCGTTGGCGCGTGCCCAGATACCGGCAACGATTTCGCCGTTGGGGCCGGTCATCTTGGATAGAGCCTGCCAGGCATCGCTGTAGTTCGTCTTAATCCATTCAGGATTGATCAGGGTGGTCATATCGATGGCATAGCCCTTTTCCACGGCGTATTTCAGCAGACCGGGCTGCGGGTAGTCAACGATATCGGGGCGGTCGCCGCCATCCAGACGAATGTTGATATTGGCTTCAAATTCCTTGGAGCCTTCATATTGAATGTCAATACCGGTTTTCTCTTCAAAGCCCTTGATGGAGTCATTGAATACAACTTCATCCTGGTCAGTGAAGGGGCCAGCCATGGTCACGACTGTTCCCTTATACTGCCCGGCATAGGCATTGGCCAATTCCTGCCCCTGGGGTAGGGCGGCTACGGTTTCACCAGCGGGCGCTTCGGCCGCAGGGGCCTCAGCAGTCTTCCCGCAGGCTGCCAGAACCAGGCTGGCGACAAGCAAAATCGCGATGCTTGCCCAAATCATTTGCTTTTTCGATCTCATCGTTTCTCCTTTTGAAATTAGTGTTTCAAACTACGTGAAATGGACGAATTTCTCTCCTTGCTGATGTTTGTGGCTCCTTTCTATCTCACACGTGGATTGGCGGGAGATGAGTTCAGTGGGTAACATGATAGAAGTGCTTGCGGGCGCTTCGCCTTTCATCAAATGCATGAGAAGGTAGCAGCTCTGCCTGGCAATTTCATTCGCCGGTACGCGTACCGACGTTAATCCCGGGTAGTAAAATGCAGCTTCGGGGATGTCATCAAAGCCTACGATTGAAATATCCCCGGGGATCGTAAGCCCTGCTTCCTGGATCGCTGCCATCGCGCCCAGAGCAACGGTGTCACTGCCGGCAAAAAGCGCCGTGAAATTACTGCCGCTGCTCAAAAGGCTCCGCATGGCTGTATATCCGCTGGCGGAGTCAAAATCTGCTTCCCGGATCAGTTTCTCATCCATATCCAGGCCGGCGTCCACCAGAGCCTGGCGGTAGCCCAGCAGCCGCTGGCTGGCCGAGGAGTAGCTGAGCCTGGCGTTGGTGATGCAGGCAATGCGCGAATGTCCAAGCTCAATCAGATGGTTGACAGCCACATGCGCCGCCGCGCAATTGTCAATGTCCACGAAAGCCAGATTGGAACCGGGCACCTGCCCCATAATGACGCAAGGTATTCCCAGCTGTTCCAGTGCCTTCAACCCCGGGTCGTCAAAGCGGGGCGTGAGCAAAATCATCCCGTCAATGTGCTTTGCCTGAGTCAGGCTCAGGTAGGTGTGCGTTTGCTCGCCGGGCTCCACCCACTCAATCAGCAGGCTGATTTGTTTCTCTTTGACCACGTCTAACAGTCCGCCGATAATTTGGGGGAGGAAGTTATCCGCCGCAATGTAGTGGGGGTCGCGCGTCATGATCAGGCCGATAGCTTTTGCCTGATTGGAAGCCAGTGCCCGCGCGGAAGCATTCGGATAATAACTCAGCTTGCGGGCAGCCTCTCTGACCTTTTGGCGGGTCTCCGGCCGGACAAAATACTGTTTGTCGTCATTGAATACGAACGAAACAGTCGTCCGGGATACTCCCGCCAGCTCAGCCACGTCATGACTTGTGACCCTTTTCTCCATGCATCACCCAGGTAAAGAATCTATTAACGCGTGTTAATGAAGCTTTAATGAGTATAGCACATCTGGGTAGCTTGTCAATAAATCAAAGAAAAAAAAAGGGGGGGCGGCGCAATATCGCGCTGCCTCGAAGTGTTTGCGGGGGCTTTTTCAGGCCAGCACCCGGATGCCGGGCTCAGACTCGGCGGTGCCAATCTCCCATACGGGCAGGGCGGCGGCCTGCGCGTTCTGTTGGAATGCGCTCAGTTTGTCTTTCGGCACCGCGAGCAGAAGCCCGCCGCTGGTTTGGGGGTCGAATAGGAGCATACGCTCGTGTTCCGGAATCTCCCCGGCGAAATGAACCCCGGGCTCAAAGTAAAGCCGGTTATCGCTGGCGCCGCCCGGGAAGGTGTAGGCCTGCGCGTATTTCAGCGCACAGGAGACCAAAGGCACGGCGCTCATGCGCAGGGTTGCGCCGCATCCGGAGGCCTTGGTCATCTCCGAAAGGTGCCCGAGCAAGCCAAAGCCGGTGATATCCGTGGCCGAGTGCAGTCCGCTCAACACGGCAAGCTCTCCCGCAGCCCGGTTCAGGGTTTTCATCCAGCCGACGACCTCCGCGAGTTCGTCTTCTGAGAGCAGCCCGCGTTTATGGGCGGTGGTAGACACCCCGAAGCCGAGCGGCTTGGTGAGGAACAAATGGTCTCCGGCTTGCAGGCCGCCTTTTTTTAGCAAAGCATCGGTTTGGAGCATGCCAAGCACTGCCAGACCGAACTTGGGTTCCTTATCCTGGATGGTGTGCCCGCCGGCGATGACCACGCCCGCTTCGCGGGATTTTTCGGCTGCGCCGCGCATAATTTCTGTGCTCACTTCCACAGGCAGGTCCGGGGGCAGAGCGGCAATATTCAAAGCTAGGAATGGTTTCCCGCCCATGGCGTAGACATCCGAGAGGCTGTTGGCTGCAGAAATGGCGCCGTAGTCGTAGGGGTCATCCACTACCGGGGTGAAGAAGTCTGTGGTAAGCACCAGCGCGCGGGTTTCATCCAGCTTCCACACCGCCGCGTCATCCGCGGAATCCAAACCGACCAGCAAATCAGGATAATCTGCCGTTGGAAAAACCGTGCTCAGGGGGCGCAGCACCTGCGCCAGCGTTTCCGCGTTCAGCTTCGAAGCTCAGCCAGCGCAGCTGGAGAGCGAAGTGAGGCGGATTTTCTTCCCTGAATTGGGAATGTCAGTCGCGTCCATAACCTGATTCTACCCTAATGCTGGTCGCCGCGCGCCTGTGAGGCGCGCATTTGCGTTCTTTGGGCTGCTCCCTTACGCGGCAGCTTCCGGACGCGCCGGGTAAAAGTGCCGCAGAAAGTGCGTAATCTGGCTCTGCCAGAAGAACCAGTCGTGAATTCCGTCTTCCTCCACGTAGGTCAGGGGGAAGCCCAGGCTTTGCGCGCGCTGTTGGAAGAATTGGTTGATGGGCAGCAGGGGGTCTTGCCTTCCGCAGGAGGCATACAGACGGGGGAAGGCGCCTGGGTTTTTGGCGGCGTTCTCCAGCCAGACCAGCGGGTCGTCGGGGCTGCCTGACGCGCGGTTCAGGTCGCCAAAAAGCTGGGTAAATTCCTGGCGCAAGTCGATATCATCAATCAAGGAAAGCAATTGTAAGCCCAGCAGCCCTGAAAAGCTGCCTGCCGCGCAATACAGCTCCGGACGCAGCAGCGCGGCTTTGAAAGCGCCGTATCCGCCCATGGAGAGCCCCGCGATGGCAGTATTGTCGCGCGTCAGGTTCAGGCGGTAAAGCTTCCGGAGGTATTCCGGCAGTTCTTCAGTCAGATAGCTGAAATAAGCCTGCCCATTGTTCATATCGGTGTACATGCTGCGCCCGCCTGTGGGCATCACCACTGCCAGGTCCTGCTCCCGCGCCAGGATTTCGATATTGGTATAGCGCTGCCAGGCGCTCGCGTCATCGGAGAGGCCGTGCAGCAGGTAAAGGACCCGGAAATCCGCCAGGGACTTATCTTTCAGGCTGGCCGGGCTGGGGAGGATTATGTAAAGCGGAAGATTGACCTTAACGCATACAGAGGAATGGTCAATACGGAGAAGAGCCATTTGTCACCTGACCTTTTTTGAATGGATGATGTAAGGTTTTGAGGGCATCCATTTGCATCGATTATACCCAAAGCAAACCAGGAAGCAGCTTTCACACGCCGCGCCAGAAACCTAAAAAAGCGATATGATACATTCACTGGCTGAACAAGAAAGGAAAAGAAAATGCCAATTGCTGATGATCTTTCCCATTACGCGTCGATTGTCTCATGGAAGGTTAAACAACAGACACAAATCCTGCATGTCCAGGCGCAGATTCACGAGCTGGAAAGCCAGATTGGCATCCAGAAAACCGTGCTGGGTGAACAAACCTATGACTTGTTCTCCCAGGGCGCCCTTACCGAAGAACCGATCCGCCAAATCTGCGAAAAAATCACCGAACTGATGGCCCAAAAAGCCGAACGCCAAAAAGAGTTGGAACTGCTCCGTTCGCAGACTCCGCCGGATAAGCCGCAAAGCGCCGCCCCGGAAGAAGCCGCGCCCGCGCAGCCGCAGGAAGGTGCTGGCGAGTGGGTCGCACCGGAGAATGTGAGCGAGCCTGCCCCGCCAGCCGAGCCTGGGGAACAGAGCGGGGAGTGGGTGGAACCCGGCATCAACACAGCCCCTCCGACAGCTCCGACGGAAGAATAGCGCCTCGCGCGAGAGGAGCCTAAACAACCACGCCCGTAAACCGCGGGCGCTGTTGTTCATTAAGACTTTTCCCTGCAAACGACCCAGGGTCGGATCTGATCCTTTGCCTGGAAGTACGCTCGGGCAGGCCAGTCGGGCAGGGAATCCGCGGGAAAATCAGGAAAAGACGGCGTGCCGCGCCTATTTCAAACGCGTTTCACATCAATGTCAAAGCCTGGGATTTTGGTCTTGCGTTCCAGCCACTTTAACAGCGCGTTCAGGGCGAATACCATCAGCAAGTACACCGCTGCCACCGCCAGGTAGCTGGCAATCGGGTTGTAGGTGATGGTCGCGGCGCGCTTGGCTTTCGCCATCAAATCCTGCACGGCAATCAGGAATACCACCGCGGTGGTCTTGAGCAGCGAAATAGGCTCATTCGACCAGGAAGGCAGCGCCAGCCTGAGCGCTTGCGGCAGAATGATGAAGCGAATGGTCTGCCAGCGCGAGAGGCCTATGGAGCGGCCGGCCATCATTTGCGATGGACCGATGGCCTGGATGGCTCCGCGCAGGTATTCCGCCTGGTATGCCGCGCTGTTCAATCCCAGCGCGAGATACGCGGAGAGCGTCTGGGAAAGGGTGATACCCAGGGAGGGCAGGCCGTAATAAATCAGGAAGAGCTGGACCAGCAGGGGGGTGCCGCGGAAAACCTCAATATAGGCTGTGGCGATGGCGCTCAACCAGCGCGGGGCATAAATCTTTGCCAGCGCCAGGACCAACCCGAGCACGAAGCCCAGCGTGAGCCCGACCGCCGTCAATTCCAACGTTACGCCGGCGCCGCGCACAAAATCGCTAAAAAACCTCTGCAGGAGCTGCAGCCATTCCATCAGGCTTGTGCTTCTTTCTTCCCGTAGAGTTCGGTGATTTTCCACAGAAACTCACGGGTGCGTTCAAATTTCGGGTGATAGAACAGCGCGTCGGGCGAGCCTTCTTCGACAATGCTCCCTTTTTCCATAAAGATGATGCGGTCCGCCACCTCGCGCGCGAAGCCCATCTCGTGGGTTACCACCACCATGGTCATGCCTTCCAGCGCCAGCTTACGCATTACTTCCAACACCTCGCCAATTAGTTCGGGGTCCAGCGCTGAAGTAGGTTCGTCGAAGAGCATTACGCGCGGGTCCATCGCCAGGGCGCGGGCGATTCCCACGCGCTGCTGCTGACCGCCGGAGAGCTGCCCGGGATAATGCCCCGCCCGGTCTGCCAGGCCGACCCGCGCGAGTTCCTCCAGCGCTTTGGTTTCCGCTTCTTTTTCGGGCATGTGCTTCACGCGCACGAGGCCCAGTTTGACGTTTTCCAGGGCGGTCAGGTGGTTGAAAAGCAAAAAGTTCTGGAAGACCATGCCGATATGTTGGCGCACATGGTCTTCATCCGTGCCCTTGGCAGTGATTTCCTGGTCATCCAACCAGATTTGCCCGCCGTCCGGTTTGGTCAGCAAGTTCAGGCAGCGCAGCAGGGTGCTCTTTCCGGTTCCGCTGGGACCGATGATGACGATGGTGTCGCCTTCGTTGACGGTCAGGTCGATGTTCTCGAAAACAGTGTTGCTGCCGTAGCGTTTTGTCAGCTGTTTGACAGTGAGTATGGGTTTGCTCATCGGAGGCTCCGGGGGTTAAGGATTGGCGGGAATGGTCAGCTTGCGTTCCACCCGCCCCAAAACGCGGTTGGTAATGAATACCAGCGCGAAGTAAATCAGCGCGGCGGTGATATATGCCAGGAAAGGTTCCTGGGTGCTGGCGCTGATGAGCTGCGCCCGGCGTAGAATCTCGGGCACGCCAATCGCATAGACCAGGGACGAGTCTTTGATAACAATCGCTGCTTCGTTCGACCAGGAGGGAATTGCCAGCCGGATCATCTGGGGAAGCACCACATAGCGGATAGCCTGTATTTTGGACATACCTACCGCGCGGGCAGCCATCATTTGTTCTCCGCTGACCGAGAGAATCGCGCCGCGGAAAATCTCCAGTTGGTAGGCGCTGCTGATGATGCCGAGCGAAATGGAACCTGCCCAGAATGGCGAGAGGTTTATCGCGCCGGACATCATGAAATAGAGGATGAAAAGCAGCACAATTGGGGGAATACCGCGCAGGACCGTGCTGTAAACGTCCATGATTTTGCCTGCCAGTTTGCCCCCGTAAACCGCCACGAAAGCCAGCACCAAACCAATCAGCAGGCCGGATGGAAGCGCGATGAGCGTAACGCCGAGGGTATAGGCAGTGCCTGAGGCGATGTACTGAATAAACCGACTAAAATCCACCGGCTGAGAACCTCCGTGTCCGGGCTTTTACCGAAAGGTAAGCAAAGGGGATACCCGCGCTGGATATCCCCTTTTTGAATGTGCTTACTCGCTAAAGTACTTTACAGCCAGAGCGTCGATGAATCCTTCATCCTGGAGCTCTTTGATAATCCGATTGACTTCAGCCTGCAGGGCGGTATCCCCATCAGGGAGGACAATGTTGATGGGGCCGGTATAGAGCATGCCCTCGTAAACGATTTTGAGGCCGGCTTGCTGCTGCATAATTGCCTTTGCGGGCACCGAATCGGCCACCAGCACGTCGATGCGGCCGGCCTGCAAGTCAAGGGCAGCTTGGTCCACGCGCTCGTAACGCGAAAGGTTGCTTTCGGGCATCAGGCCGGCATCCACCAATTCCGTGGTAACCCAGTCGTCCTGTACCGTGCCGGATTGTACGCCAATCTTGTATTGCGCCACTTCCAGCGGGTCGGCAATCGTGCCGGCAAAGGCTTCGGTCACCAGGAAGGCGTCCTCCGAGGTGTAATAAGCGTCCGAGAAGTCCACCTGGGCGTCGCGTTCTTCGGAGTAGTTGAAGCAGGAGATGGACATGTCAATCTTGCCTTCCTGCACCGCGGCGATCAGGCTGTCGAAGGGCATGTCGGTCCATTCCAGCTCCACGCCCATCCGCTTGGCGATTTCGGTCATCAATTCGATGTCAAAGCCGGTAAAATTCCCCGCTTCATCAACATATTCATAAGGTTCATAATCAGCGGAGGTGCCGACAACCACCTTACCGGCGGTTTTAATCTTGTCAAGCACGGATTCTGCTTTTTGCCCCGCGCAGCCAGCGACCAAGGCAGCTGTCAGGACAACCAGCACCAGAAAAACCAGACTCTTCTTCATGCGCTTCCTCCTAGAAGTGATATGGGGATGAAAAGGTAAAGCAATTATACCTGTGAAACGCTGAAAACATCATTTTTCCTAAGAGATTTTCGGGGATTGCGCGGAATCGAGGGAAAGCGCTGGGTTCGCTAACCACGGACGCCCATTTCTTTCTCGTGCTTATCTTAAGGAGCGCAGATTTTGGCGCAAAAAAGAGGCAAGGCGCTTAGAGGCCGCCCGAATCCAGGTCGGCGGCATTTCTGCGCAGGAACGCGCGGTATGCCGCAAGCTCTTCCGGGCTGAGCAGGTCGCGCAGCTCCGCCTCGCTCAGGCCGAGCATGTTCAGGGTCAGAAAGTCCATGCTGCCCATCGCATCCGGCTGCGGGGCTTCGTTTTTGGGGCGGGTGTTATCATCCACGGCGGCTCAATCCTCTTCGTCATTTTCAATCTGCCGCTGGACCATTTCAATCTCTCGCAGCACGTCTTTTTGCGAGATGTAGTCCTTCAGGTACTGCGGCATGGTCTCTCACCAGCATGTATGCTGATTATAACGGAATGGAGGTGGGGCGAGTTGGCGCGGAGCAGGCAGGCGTTCGCGTCTGGACGTTTCAATTCCGCGGCTTTCTTTTGGGTACTCCGACGATCTAAAACCCGTTCCACTGCGGTTTTGCGGGCTAGTTCTTTACTGCTCATTGCGATGGTCCATGTCATAGCTCCTAATTTTAAT
>Ga0116171_10002793_pt1 | contig 16404 bp, 15 predicted proteins | sample AD_JPNHW2_MetaG_FD_89798 | JGI IMG/M metagenome (GOLD analysis project Ga0116171, IMG submission 89798) | Active sludge microbial communities of municipal wastewater-treating anaerobic digesters from Japan - AD_JPNHW2_MetaG | ecosystem: Engineered > Bioreactor > Anaerobic > Digestate | place... | reverse complement strand
AGCGATATGGCTGCCACCAACAGAATCATATACGCGATCATTCCCAAAAATGGAATCGCCGTCATCAACAAGCTAACAATTAATAGCCCCGGAAAAAGGAAAAAAATGGCCACAAACAAGCTGGCGATAGAAAGAGCCAGGACTGAGAGATAATTTCGGGTAAGTCGCATGAAAAACGAGGAAGCCTTGTGTTCTGAAACAGCCATGCCCGAAAGCTGAAAGAACAAAGTGGCGATGAACAACCCGAGCAAAATGAAAATCACAGCAATGGTGAATATCTGGCCAAAACTCGCGATATCTGTGGCTGAAATGTCACCATTTGGGGTCGTGGTGAAGGCTCTCACCGCGAAAAGGCTGGGAATACCAAACGGATAGGTCCGGGCGAGGGAGGAAAGGTTGAAATACTTGAAAAACGCTGTAAGCCCAGTGATGATTGCTTCCCAAGTTGTTTTCATTTCCTCTGAAATCGACGCAGGGTAAACCATTTGCCCAAAAAGCTTGCTTGTGAACTGGCTAATTGTCAGCCTTGGAGAAAATAAAAGTGCGATATCAAACAAAAAAGGAAATAAAATCAGGTAAGCATGCCTTGCCAGGGACCGTACCCCATTTTTAAGCGCAATCAGCAAATTTGGCTGTTTTTTTGCTCTAAGGAAGATATTCATAACCTTTTTATTATACCATTCTTAAGTAAATTTCGCGGTGAGCACTGCAAGGATGGCGAAAGGAGCGATGATAAAATAAGGCCATGGAACAGAAAAAATCGCTTCCATATATTGACCGATTGAGCATTGTATTAGCATTCATGACCGGCGTGCTGACCCTGATTTATGGTATTCCACCAGAAGTAACCCCCACCATGGGTTCTTTTCTTGGTATCAGGTTAAATTTTCGGGTGGATTATTACAGCATTCTGCCGTTTTTCAATTGCGCGCTCATGCTTGCGGGCTCCCTTTGGGTGATGAGCAGTCCCTGGGGCAAGGCGGCTGGGATCCGGACACCCTGGCGACTGCTTCCCAATGTGATTATCCCGGTGCTTACAGTCCTTGTTCTTTCAATCACCTTGCGGCAAATGACCCGGGGTAGTCTTTGGTGGGTTATTTTGGCCTTTGGTGTGCTCATGCTTGGGATGGTGATTGTGGCTGAATACCAGGTTGTCATCCTGAGGCCTGCTCAAAACATTCCTGCCCGCGTTGGGCTGATTGCGCTTTCCCACAGCCTGTTTCTGATACTTTGTATCGCGCTGAGCAGTGCCCACATGCGGCTGTATGTGCAGATTCCCTTGCTCTTTCTTGGGTCAGTATTCGTGAGCTATAGGGCGCTTTCCCTGCGAACAGACCACGCACCAGCTTTGTCCTGGATAATCACCATCCCAGTCATTATTACCCAAATCGCGGTCGCGTTGAATTACTATTTCATCAACCCAATCACTTTTGGCTTGTTGACCACTGGAGTCTTGTATGCCCTGGGTGCCCTGGCGCAGGGGTTGATTCAAAAACTGACGAAGGGACGATTACTGGCAGAACCGCTGGCCATGAGTGTGGCCATGGTTATCCTCATGCTGCTCTTTGGCGCACGCTAAGCGTTTTGTTTGAAGGATTCCACCTGGTATTGCCAACGTAAATTTCTTTGGTGAAGCTCATTCGCCAACCCTCCAAGGCTGACCCGGCTTTTCCCGAACAACTCCACGTCCTGGTTGGCAAGGAATTCACCAGGATTTTTCCTACGCAGCGCGGTCTTCACCGTCTTCTGCACCGCTTTGAGATAGGCGAGGTTGACCCTGACGGCTTCTTCAATTTCCCCGCGCAGGATGATATCACCATGCCCTTGGATGATATTCTCAAGGCTCATTTCCCCGAAAGCCTTTGTGGTTTGGGTCAGCTCTTCCATATCTCCGCCCACGAAGAAGGGAATTGGCATAAATGCGTCACCTGCAAAAAGTATGCGATCCTCCTCGAGCAGCACGGATATGCCATCCTCGGAATGACCGGGGGTCGGGAAGATGTTGAGTTGTTTTTTGCCAACCTTCAAGTACAAGTGGCCAGAAGAAAAGGTAATCCTGGGTGGGACGATGCTTACTTCCTTGAAAAACGGGTTCTCACGGCTTGCTTCCACCAGGGCAGAGCTGCTCTTGTCAATCATCAGTTCACGGCATCGCAGGTGCCCAATGATGGTGGCGTTCGGGAAGTAGCTATTCCCCCAGGAATGATCAGCATGATGATGGGTATTGACAACGTATCTAACAGGCACCATCAATTCGTTTTCAATGAAATTACGAACCTCGAGGGTCTCCTGGGGCATAAGCGTATCAATTAAAACAGCCCATTGGGGTCCAATGATGGCGCCGGCTGTTACCTGCGCGTAAATTTCACTCTGAAACCAATAGACGTTTTCGGATACTCGTTCCCGTTGCATAGCACCATCCAGAATTGTTTTTCGGTGCAAAGAATAGCATATCTAAAATCAAAAGTCAAAAATATGCAATTAATGTCTGCGGGTGATGAAAGCTCCCAAGCCAAGGCCAGCAATCACCACTGCCAGAACGCCCAACAGGATGACCCACGAATCTCTCGGGGTGTATCGGTCGGTCTTTTCCAATAAGATTTCCTGGTTTTCAATGGTCACGGTTGGCGTGTAATACGGTGTTTCAGTCGAAGTGGGTGTTGGCGTTTCGGTGAGTGTGGCCGTGAGTGTTGGGCTGGGGAAAAGTTCCGCCTGCACCGTGAGCGTCTGGGCGTAATCCGGCGTGGCGGTGGCAGGTGTGGAGGACTGGTATTGCGATGTCGCGGTAAGGAAGGTGCCTGTCAACCGGTAGTTGGGGGTGGGTGAACGATAAACAAACGGCGTGATGGTTGGGTAGAGCGTTCGGGTTGGGGTAACCGTCCGGGTTGGGGTCCTGGTTGGGGTGAGAGTAATGGTGGGCGTCTTGGTGACTGTTGGAGTCTGGGTGATGGTGGGGGTATGGGTGCGCGTGGGTGTGTTGGTGACTGTCGGTGTCTCTGTGGATGTCATGATTGTCTTGGGTCCAAAGGTCTGTATGGTTTGGCCATTGACCCCGATGACATCCAGTTTATACCAATAGCTCATCCCAAACGTAAGCGCTGTGTCTTTGAAGGCGTAAGCTCCACCAACCAGGCCACTGCCGACGGAAGGGATGAGGCTTGATATGCGTGTGTACGTACCGTTTTCTGACGCGCTTCTGAGGATGTAGAAACCTGTCACACCGTTTTCCTGGGTCGTCTCCCAGGACAGGTCAGCCACGTTGGTTTGATAGGCCAGGATAAAGGTTCCATTTACCAGGCTCGCGCCTTGTGTGTAGGGGAGCCCTACCACAAACGGTGTGTAATCCAGGTCATTTGCCAGGTTTGGATGGCCCGCGGAGGCTCCACCTAATTTCATCACCAGGCTGTTGTTTGGTGAATCACAGGTCACCTGTTTTCCGGTGGCCTTCACTTCGTCTATGTTGGTCCATTGGGTGGTTTGATTGTTGCGCGGGTCGTACCATTTCAGTGGGTAGAAGGCTGAGTCGGCATTACCGCAGTAAGTGGAAGACTCGATGACCTGGACGCAGTCATTGCTGACACGGTCATACCGGAACGAAACCATGAGGTCCGTCGCAGGCGTATTATCCGCCTTGAAAATATCGTAAAAGTTCCCACAGGCAGTAACCCGTCCACTGCCCAATGGTAAAAACGGGATATTGCTGTCGCTTCCCTGGCCATGATTAACCAAGATGTAAGGCACACTGCCTGATCCGCTTTGGCTAAGAATTACTTCATTAAAGTAGGCCGGGCTGGGCGTGGACCCGACGCTTACAAGCCGCGCGGCGACGCCGTTATTTTCCAGCAGTATTTCAGCTCCCAGCTGCTTGCCATTGGTGAACGTGCAATTTTGGGTCGCGGAGCCAGGCAAAACACCATTCCCCCAATAATTATGGTCGACCAGGCCATTCCCTCCGCAATCCACCTGGGTGGTGTCGCCGTTGGCATGGATGTTATTGGCAAGCATGCTCACTGAACCAATGCCTGAGCCCGTTGAGCGGACGAAAGCCAGTCCTTTGTTCTCAACAATGTGGTTGAAGCGAATGGTCAGGTTTCCCGCCCCGCCTTGTTGGAAAATCGCGTTCGCGCCATTGCGAAATTTGTTGAATTCAAGCAGTACATCTTCTGAGGAATTTATCCTCAGCAAGGTGCGCGAGGATGCATTGCATTGGCCGTCGTCAACTGCCAGACCGCGGATGACCGCGCCTGCCTCAATCCCAATCATAGGTTGGTTACAAACCAGGCTACTAGTTGAAAGCGATGCCGCTCCGAGCCCGTCAATGGTGTGCCGGTTGTTTATCAGGACTTCGGCGGACTTGATGGGATAAGTGCCCAGGATGACAATGCCCGATGTGTTATTGGCGTCATTGGCGTCTTTCAACCCGGTGCCTATCCCTCCGGCCAAATCATCGCCGGAATTAATAAAGCAGGGTGAATACATGCCACATTCGTCGCTGTTTTCAGCAACGTAAAGTGTGGCCATATTCGAGTTAACCAGCACAATCGCGCTGGAGGCAAGCCGGCTAATCCTGGACCAGGCACCACCAGCGTCTTTTTGAACCACGTAAACCACCAATTGTCCGATGCTGGTGGGGGTGGTTTCCAAGCGAAACGCGAGGTTCAGCTTGTCCTGGCCGCTGGTTGGGATGGCGGCGCTGGTGGAAGCTATGAGCACATCCCCTTCCTGGAGTGTGGCCAGGCAGCCACTCTCTGGCTGATAGGGAACACCGCTCAAAACACCTGCAGGAGATTGACTAAAAGTGTCGCTCTTGATGAGCCCAGTGACTGAGGAAGCCACACAGACGTTGATGTTCGCTCCCTGTTGGGAAGGGGACTGGATGTCCACACCGAAGGTGACCTGGTAGTTTAGTCTCTGCCCACCAGCGCATCCTGTAAGCGGGCAGGACTCAGGGCTGAGGAGTTGAACCAGGTCTTGATTGACTGCCTTGGAATAAGCCCTGTTAACGCCCAAAACGAGTAAAACTGCCATCAGGAGGAGTGGAACAGTGATTTTGGGTTTCATCATAAGGGATCCGCCATCATTATTGCAAACATTATAACATTCCCCATCACCCCAATTGTCCCTGGCGGAAGATGTTAAAATAAAGCCGTGGAAAAAAATAAATGGCACATCTTTCCTGGTAGCACGTGGTTTTTTCCATTGGCCGCGACGCTGGTATACATTCTCGGCTTGGTGCTCGCGATGGAAAGCGGCAAGGTATTAAATCCTGTCACTTTTTTTTGCGGGCTGGCCATATTAATTGCCTTTGTGGTGTTGGATAAGGTCAACAACTACACAACGTCCTCAAGCGTAAACCTATTTTCAACTGTCGGAAGAACCCAGAAGCTCAAACATCCCAGTGTGATTGCCCTCTTGTTCGCGGCATTTGCAGCCATTTTTCTTTCCATTTTCTTCTTGCTCCAGCAACAGGTGCTGATTGGTGTGAACCTGGCCTGGCTGGTGTTGATTGCCGGGCTGATGACCATCAACTTCTCGCGGGTTGGTAGGATTTGGGCACAACCTTTCCAATGGCTGATTGAAGGCCTGCTTGTTTCGCCGCTCATGCTCTTCTGGGGCGCGTCTTTGCAGGGCTTTCCTCCGGTTCCACTGATGTCCCTGCTTTCAATTGGCTTAATACTGCTGTATGCTGTCGTCACGCTCGCGCTGCAGTATCCCGATTACCAATCTGATATGGAACATTCTCACCGCTCCTTCATCCTTCTGGTTGGATGGGAAAAGGGGATTGTCATCCATAACCTTTTATTAATTCTGTCTTTTTTACTGCTGGGCGCGTATATTTACCTCGGTGGCACGTGGCGTTTCCATTGGGCGGTGGTTGTGATGCTGCTGGTTGGCGCTTTTCAGATACTTCAATTGCGCCGCATCTCGCAGGGCCTCAGGCCAAACTGGGGCTTGCTCAAGTCAACCGCCATGCTGTTGTTTTCGGCTGTGGTTTATTTTTTTATCACTGGCTATTTATTGAAATGAGCAAAGGAGAAATATGAAATTAAAAGAAGGTGATTTGGCCCCAAATTTTGAACTACTGGATGACGAATCCCAACCCAGGCGGTTGACAGAATTCGCGGGCAGGAAATTGGTCTTGTACTTCTATCCCAAGGATGACACCACGGGTTGCACCGCAGAGGCTTGCAGCTTCAGGGACAATTATGCGGTCTTTGAGAAACAGGGCATCCAGGTGATTGGCATTAGCGCTGACTCAACCAAATCTCACGATAGTTTTAAGCAAAAGTACGGGCTGCCTTTTGTACTCCTTTCAGACCCCGAGCATAAGGTGTGTGAAGCCTACGGCGTTTGGGGAACCAAGAAAATGTATGGCCGTGAATACCAGGGCATTCTACGCACGACCTTCCTCATCGATGAGGTGGGAAAAATCATGAAAATCTATGAACAGGTCAAACCCACTAACCATGCACAAGAAATCCTGCAGGAATTTGGTCTGTCTTAGGTTGGGAATATATATTAATTGAGCTCCTTTGCGGGAGCTCTTTTTATTATTTCAGGTGGAGTAGTACCTTGCCCTTATTCCAAAGCTCTTCCAGTTGATAGTACTCCCGCGTTTCTTCGGCCATCAAGTGGACGATAACATACCCATAGTCCAGGACAATCCATCCCGATTGGGGTGTGCCTTCAACGATGGCATTCAACCCAAAATTTTGTTTCACTAGTTCTGTGACCGCGTCCGCGAGGCTGTTCAGCATGCGATCGCTGGTGGCGGAAGACAAGACAAACGCGTCAGTAAAATCACACGCTTTGCTCAGGTCCAATATCATGATGTTTTGGCCAAGTTTGTCCTCCAATATCTTGCTTATTTCACGTGCCAAAGTAATTGATTCCAGTTTTCACCTCTTTTTTTGTAGTTTAGCTCAGTTTACTCGTGTGCAATCTTGTATATTTTGGCCCCTCAGGTCCGAGGATGCTGCGAAACAGGCAAATTTCGTTGACGTGTGTGGCGCCAAACACGGACTTGCCCTCAATTCTGGCTATGGTGTACTTCAGTTTAGCCAAAGTCTCATCCGTAATCCAGTCGTTCATCCTGGCCAGGGTAATGTGAGGGGAAACAGAACCCCTCGTTGGGAATTCCTTGCTCAACTGCGCGTGTAGCTTCCTCGCCAGGGCATTCACCGGTTGAACTTCCCGTACACCGGTCCACAACACGCGGGGTGCTTCGGGATTGGGAAAGAAACCCAGCCCCTCCGTATGCAATTCAAAAGCCTTTTGCTCGTGTCCTGCGCTATCCATGGCCGCATTAATCAGGCCGACCTTCTCCGGATTGGTTTCACCTAAAAACTGCAGCGTGACATGAAAATTTTCGGGTCCAACCCAGCGCACACCGGCCAGGCGCTGCCCATCCGACAATTGTTGTTGCAAGGCTGCAAGACTTCTGATTGTATCTGATGAAATCTCAATCGCGATGAAAAGGCGGATTAACTCCATTTCGCTTTTTATACCACAACAAAAATTATTTACTCGTATAGACCTAACTTGTCCAAGCTTTTACCCCTTGTGTTCGTCTCAAAAAGGCTTGACACGCAAACACGGAAACTGAATTTATGGTATAAAAAAGGTACCCTGCTGTGTTTGTGATGCAGCCTTAAGTTTTGTACCAACACTTTTAAAATTGGTTCGATCTCAAAAAGGTGACGTGATAGACGTTGTTTGTCAAGACTGATCCTGCAGGTAGAACCACTCCTGCATATTTGCAGGTTCAAAACCATCCAGCACACGGCATAGCGGGGAGGCATTATTTTTTTAGCCTTGACAATTGAATAACAGAAGAACTAGCGGCTGAGTCTCCATTTTGGAGATGACGAGGTGGAGGTTCCTCCCTGCGAAGGGAGCGTTAACCCGGCAACGGGGAAAATCGAATTGATCAGCGGATGCCTCCGAATTCCACCAAGAATTCCATTCTTCTTTACACCCACCGCGAATAAAACCTGCTGGTGACAGCAGGCACAAAAGTTTGCATGGTGGGCAGAAATTCCCCAGCGCTGCGATTTGGGGTCACTTTACATTGGAGGTAAGAATGGATGGCATGGACCTATTAAAACAGGTAAAAGAGGATAATATCCGCTTTGTTTCCCTGCAGTTCACGGACATCAACGGAGTCGTCAAGTCGTTGGATGTCCCGGTTGACCGCCTGCAGGAAGTCCTGGACGATGGCATCTGGTTCGACGGATCTTCCGTTGAAGGTTTTGCCCGCATCCAGGAGAGTGACATGTACTTGAGGATCGACCCGGATACTTACGCGATATTTCCCTGGTCTGACCCTGAAAATCGCAGAGGCCGTGTGCTCTGCGACATTTACACGCAGGATGGGACGCCTTTTGACGGCGATCCGCGTGGCTGTCTCAAATCCGCTCTACGAAAGTTGAAGGAAGAAAGGGGCTGGACCTTGAATATCGGTCCCGAGCCGGAGTTTTTCCTGTTCCTGCGCAATGGCAAGGAAAATATTCATCCTGTACCCTATGACGTGGGCGGCTATTTTGATTTTTCGGCCAATGACCAGGCCGTTATCGTACGAAATGAAATCATTGCCGCGCTCAAACAAATGGGCCTCAACGTGGAGGTGGGTCACCATGAGGTTGCCCTGGGCCAACATGAAATTGATTTCCGCTTTGACGACGCGCTCAAGACGGCTGATAACGTCCTGACCTTCAAATCCACGGTGAAGGCAATCGCGGCCAAAAACGGGCTAATCGCGTCCTTTATGCCCAAACCCATCTTTGGCATCAATGGCTCTGGGATGCACTGTCACCAATCCATATTTAACCTCGCCGGCGACAACCTGTTTTATGACCCCAACGACCAGGATAATCTCTCGGTGATGGCCTATCACTATCTTGCCGGCCTTCTCAAGCACGCGCGCGGGATGTCCGCGGTTTTGGCCCCCACCATCAATTCTTACAAACGTCTTGTCCCAGGCTATGAAGCCCCGGTCTACATAGGTTGGGCGCAAGTCAATCGCTCCGCCCTGGTGCGCATTCCCAGGGTAGTGAAAGGCAAAGGGAACGCCGTCCGCATGGAATTGCGCTGCCCGGACCCATCCGCCAACCCGTACCTCGCCTTCAACGCGATGCTGCATGCCGGCCTGGAAGGGATTGACCAAAACCTGCAGCACCCCGCCTCACTCAATAACATTAATGTCTACGAACTATCTGAGGAAGAACGCCAACACCTGGGCATCAGGACCCTGCCGGCGTCGCTTTCCGAGGCCTTACGGGAATTCCAGGGCGACCCCCTCATGCATACCGTTCTCAACGACAGCCTTTACGACAAGTTTGTTGTTTCACGAAAAGTCGAAATTGAGGCTTACCGTCTGCATGTTTCGGACTGGGAAATCAGCCGGTACCTTGAAACGCTCTGACACGCACAACGTCAAATTTTTGGTATCATCAAGGCATGCGAAAACATGCCTTGATTTTTTTCTCGCTTGCCTTCATCCTCGCGCTTTCCGCCTGCTCACAACTGCGCCTGGACCAGGATTCGCTTCCTTGGAATAAGGATAAGCAAGTGCTGTACCAGGACGACTTTACGAATGAGGAGAGCGGTTGGGAAAGCATCAGCAATGTCTACGAACTTAAAGGTTATTCCTCTGCCGGCTACCTGATTTCCGTCAATTTACCAAATTCCCGGTCCTGGTCGACCTCCGGTTACCTTTATAAGAACCCCAAGGTCTCGGTGGAGGTTCGCAAGATTACCGGTCCGGCCGATACCAATTACGGACTGGTTTGCCGCTATCTTGACCCGGATAATTATTACAGCTTTCTCATCAGCCCGGATGGCTACTACGCGATCATGAAGAAACAAAATGGCTCCACCAGCATCCTGGGAGCCAAACAATTCACGCATTCCGACGCCATTCAAAAGGATGATGGCCTGAATGAGCTCACGGCGACGTGTGATGGCGAAAACCTAATCCTCGCTGTGAATGGCTCGGAATTGATGACTGTCCAGGATTCGGCTTTCCAGCGGGGGGAAGTGGGTGTCATCCTCGAGACCCGTGCGCAGGACGGCGCGTCTTCCCTGTTTATGAACTTCGAGGTTTCCAGGCCTTAAAATGAAAGTATTTTTAGATATGGTAGGCTGCCGGCTTAACCAGGCCGAGATAGAAAAGCTTTCCCTGGACTTGGTGCGGGAGGGTCACGAGGTCTGCACCGACCCAGTCGATGCGGAGTTAATCGTGGTGAACACCTGTTGTGTCACCGCCAAAGCAGCCGCGGATTCACGGAAAATGGTGCGACATTACCGACGGGAAACCAGCGCGCAGGTGCTTGTGACCGGCTGCTGGACTTCTGTTTTTGGGCAGGAAGCCTCAGCCCTAACGCTCCCTGAGTTGGTGGTTCCCAACCAGCTCAAAGGTGAGATTCCGGATCTTATTGGGCGGAATTTCGTTGCCGGGAGAGACGTCCAAAGAAAGCCAGAGCTGGGCCACCGCTCGCGAACACGGGCCTTTGTAAAAGTCCAGGACGGATGCAATAACCGGTGTAGTTACTGTCTCACCCGCGTTGCCCGGGGTGCTTCCACAAGTGTTCCCCAAGATGAGGTTATTGCCCGGGTGCAGGACCTCTGCCAAATGGGCGTCAAGGAAATCGTTTTGACCGGCGTGCAGCTTGGCTCCTGGGGCAGGGACCTCGAAAGAAAACAAGACCTGGGAATACTGATCAAATCCATCCTGGAAGAAACTGACATCCCCCGCGTGCGGCTTTCATCCATTGAACCATGGGACGTCAACGGGGAATTGCTGGAATGCTGGCAGAACCCGCGGGTTTGCAGGCATCTGCATATTCCACTGCAAAGCGGCTCCGATGGCGTCCTCCAGAGCATGCGCCGTCCCTGTTCCCCTGTCGCCTTTTTAAGGGTTTTGGATGCCGTCCAACAGGCTGACCCCCTGATCAGCGTAACGACGGACATCATCGTGGGATTTCCGGGTGAAACGGAAAGCGACTTTGACCAAACGCTGGCGATGGTTCGACAGGCTGGCTTCTCTGGCGGCCATGTTTTCCGATTTTCTCCCATGCCAGGCACGGCCGCGGCAGAACTGCCGGGGCAGGTTCCCTCGCTCGTGAAAGATGAACGCGCCAAGGTGCTGGCACTGGAATTCGCGCAGGCCAAACTGGCATATGGCCGTTCAAAAATCGGACAGGACGTGGAAGTGCTTTGGGAGACCGGGAAACCTGTGGGGCAGACCACGCGATATTCCGGGCTCACCAGCGATGAACTTCGCGCTTCAATCCTTTCAGGCGCGCACCTTCAAAACACGCTGACCCGCGCCAGGGTGCAGTCCGTGGATGAGCAGGGCGGGTTGCTGGTCACATTTGACCCTCTTTCCAAGGAGCAGGCGTGAAGCCTCGTTTTGGAAATTCCTTTAATGGCTGGATGATGTGGGAAGAATTCCTCTTTGGTTTTGGTAGGTCATGTGTTGGTGTAAAGCGCTTGACGATGCGGGTGCTTCAGGTATAATTCAAAGGTTAAAATTCTTCGCCAATTGACTTTGGTTAATTCTGCCTTTGCCTGGCAAAGGTTTTTGAAAGGAAATGTCATGACAAAACGTACTTATCAACCCAAGATTCGCCGCCGCGTGCGTGTGCATGGTTTTCGAGCCCGCATGGAAACCAGTGACGGACGGGAAGTCTTGAAGCGCCGCCGCCTGCGCGGACGCCATCAACTGACGACCAAAGCCAACAACCACGTCAAACGTATTCACTGGTAATTTATTAGTTACCAGGTAAGCTGAACAGTTGTGTTTCAGCCTGGAAAAGGCGAAAAATTAAAGAGTTCGGAGCAGATACAGGCAATCAGAAGGGCGGGTAAAGCCTACTCGAACGCTCTGATGGTTCTGATGGTGATACCGAACTCTTTGGCTTTTTCCCGGTACGCCGTGATAGCCAGCCGAAAGGTGGGCGGCGCGGTGAAGCGAAATCGATGTAAACGGGTGCTCCGGTCTCGGATTCAGAAGCTTTTTCCCCAGATAGACGCGGGTTTCGACCTTCTCCTCATCGCGAGGCTCCCGCTCCTGGCTGGCAATCCGTTGGAAATCGACAGCTCAGTCTCTGATTTGATTAAGCGCGCAGGATTGTTGCGGAACCAAGATGCAGTCAACCCATGACCACGAAGAGGAAACCAACTTTTCAGACCCTCCTCTTCGCAGCTTGAAGATGAACCTGGCGAACTTGCCCAGGATGACATTGCTGCTGCTGATCAAAGCTTACCAAAAAGTGGTTTCGCCGGCCCTGCCGCCGAACACTTGTCGCTTTTATCCGACCTGCTCCCACTACGGATACCAGGCGGTTTATCGCTACGGTGTGTTCAAAGGTGGCTGGCTGGCTGTCAAGCGCATCGTCCGGTGCAATCCTTTCAATGAGGGCGGCATCGATCCGGTTCCATAAATGTGGAGTTTTATGAAAAAAACCTGGTTAAAAATATCAATCATATCAATTCTCGCTCTGGCTGTTTTGGCCGGCTGCGCGATGGGTCCACGGGCGGAATCAATCCCTGGGATTAGCGCTGATGGCGATTCCGTGTATGTCTCCTACCGGCAGCACGTGTACAAGCTCAATGCTAAATCCGGTACGGAATCCTGGCGTTTTCCTGTAAAGGCTTCCACCGCGGTTATGCTTTATGCCCCAGCGCTTGTGAAGGATGGGAAGGTCTATGTTGGTGACCTTGCCAATACGCTGCACAACCTCACTGCTGATAACGGCACCGAAACCTGGAGCTCATTAGGCGCCAAGGGTTGGTACCAGGCCAAGGTGGCCATCGATGGCGACTTGATGGTGGCCCCTAACACAGACCGCAACGTTTACGGCGTCAACCTGGATGGTTCACTCAAGTGGACCTACAAAGGCAATTTCGCGTTCCTGGCTGAACCCGTTTTTGTGGATGGCAAGGTGATGATAAGCTCCCAGGACCATGAGTTATTGGCACTTGACCGTGAAACGGGCGAGGAGATTTGGTCCGCGCCATTCAAAGGCGGTTTGGTGGCCGCTCCTCTTTATGACCCAACCAGTGGCCTGCTTTTCGCGGGCAGCCTGGGCAAAGATTTCCTCGCGATTAAGCCGGAAACCGGTGAGGTTGCCTGGAGCTTCAAGGACGCCAGTGATGTTTCCAGCATTTGGTCCACGCCCATCCTGATTAAGGACCAGTTGATTTTCTCGGATGAAGCGGGTTCCGTCTTCTCGGTTAATCCGGAAACAGGCGCACTGAACTGGCGCGTGAATGCCGGAGGAGACATGATTGCCGGCCCGCTGGCACTTGAAGACTCCTTTGTTCTGGCCACCGAGGATGGCGTCATCACGCGCTATGACCTCGACCGGAACCCCATTTGGACGAAATCTGTGGATGGTCAAATTTATGGTACGCCTGTCCTGGCAGGGGATGTCTTCCTGGTAGGCACCATCAAGGGCGCCAATATACTCTACGCATTTGATTTCAAAGGCAACCAACTCTGGTCCTTTATGCCAGCGAATTAGGAAGACTACTATGTGGGATACACTGATTATTCAACCTTTTACCAACGTACTCTTGATGATCACCATGGTGGTCAAGAATTTTGGCGTTGCTATTATTCTCTTCACTCTGTTGATTAAGCTGCTCACTTACCCGCTCACAGCCAAACAACTTAAAGCTTCTGCGGCAATGCAGGATTTGCAAAATGATCCACATTACAAGAAGATGCAGGAGAAATACAAGAACGACAAAGAACGCATGGCCCAGGAACAGATGCGGATTTACAAGGAAAAAGGCATCAACCCCTTTGGGTCCTGTCTGCCAACCCTGATTCAATTCCCCATCATCATTGGCCTGTACCAGAGCATCATGAAGGCCATGGCTGCCACGCCATTGGAACTCAGCTCGCTGGAACGCATCATCTACCCCTTCCTGGACCCGACCAAGATTCTCCCCATTCAAAACCACTTCCTTTGGATGGACCTGGGTCAGCCCGAACGGCTGGTCTTGTTTGGATTTGGGGTTCCGATTCTGGCAATCGTGGTGGTTCTCACCACTTTCCTGCAAACTAAGGTGATGACCCCCCCGACCAGCCAGAACGACCAGGCGGCCGCGATGACCAAGAGCATGAACCTTTACATGCCCGTCCTGATGGGCTGGATGGCCTATTCACTTGCTTCTGGTCTTGCGCTTTACTTCCTCGTGAGCAACCTCGCGACCATCGTGCAGTACGCGGCGATGGGCAAGGTCGACTGGTCCGGGATACTCCCCTGGGTGAAACCGGCTCCAAAGCCTAAAGCCCCGGTCGTGGTAATAGAAGACGACGATGAGGAAGAAGAACCGGTGGTTGAGCCGGAAAAAACGGTCAAACCCTCAGCGAGGTCGGCTGCAAAAAAGCAGCGTCCCAAGATGAAACGTTAACCCATCAAACGTGGGGGATGAGGAGAGAAAGATGAATGAGAACAACGTGATTGAAGCCAGTGCCGCCACAGTTGAAGAAGCCGTGGAAAAAGGCCTGGCAGAAATCGGTGCCGCGCGTGAAGATGTGAATATTGAAGTGCTGGATGAGGGAAAGCGCAACCTGTTTCGCTTTGCTTCCCGCCAGGCACGCGTCAGGCTGACCCTTCGCGAACCTGGTTCCGTGCCTGCAAGGCCGGAAAAACCAGCCCAGGAAAGACCGATAACTGTGGTAAAGCCAGAAATTGAACAATCCACTGTTCCCACGTCTGAGATGGTATCCGGCTATGAAGAACAGCAGGCGATTGTCGCTGAAACGACCCTGGAAATCCTTAAAAACATGGGCATCAGCGCAGTTGTGAATACCCGGCTGCAGATGGTGGAGGAATCGGAGACCCCCGTCGTTTATGTCAACATCGAGGGGGCGGATTTAAGCTTTCTGATTGGACGAAAATCAGAGACGTTAAATGCGCTCCAACATATCACCGGCCTAATCGCGAGCCGCCGTTTTGGAGATTGGATCCCTATCCAGCTGGATGTACAGAACTATCGGGCCCGACGTGTTGTGGAACTGCAAAAGCTTGCCCGGCGCATAGCCGACCAGGTGGCCAGCACTGACCGAAAACAGTGCCTGGAACCGATGCCGGCCAATGAACGCCGCATCATCCACATGGAACTTCGCGACAATCCGCGTGTATACTCTGAATCCACTGGCGAAGAGCCCAATCGCAAGGTTTGTGTCCATCCCCGGAAGTAATCCCGGAAGAATTTGAGGTTGCCATGCGCGCGGTTGATTTGATTATCAAAAAACGGGATAAATTGGAGCTCACCAACGAAGAAATCGGGTTCCTGGTTGAGGGTTATACCGATGGCTCCATCCCAGACTACCAGATGTCGGCCTGGGCCATGGCAGTCCTTTTAAATGGCATGAGCGCTGAAGAAATCACGAATCTTACCCTTGCCATGGCGCGTTCAGGTGAGACGCTGGACCTGGGGCAGGAGGTCTACCCCGTGGTGGACAAGCACTCCACCGGTGGAGTAGGGGATAAAACCACGCTCACGGTTGCCCCCATCGTTGCCGCCTGTGGCCTGCCAGTCGGAAAGATGTCCGGGCGCGGCCTCGGCTTTAGCGGCGGGACCATTGACAAACTGGAGTCCATCCCGGGCTTCAAGACCGACCTGACCACGCAGCAATTTATCGAAATTCTCAAAGAGCACCAAATCGTGCTCACCGGCCAGAGCGCAGACCTGGCGCCCGCGGATGGCAAGCTTTACGCGCTGCGGGATGTCACTGGCACAGTGCAGTCCATCCCTCTCATCGCGTCTTCTGTCATGAGCAAAAAGATTGCCGCAGGGGCACACGCGATTGTCCTGGATGTAAAGGTTGGCCAGGGTGCTTTCATGAAAACCCTCGATGACGCCAAAGAACTGGCTCACACCATGGTGGCGATTGGAAAACTGAGCGGAAGAAAGGTGATTGCCGTGCTTTCACCGATGGACCAGCCGCTTGGCAGCGCCGTGGGCAACGCGCTTGAGGTGAAGGAAGCCGTGGAAATGCTCAAGGGCATTGGCCCGGAGGATTACCGTTATCACTGCCAGCATCTTGCCGCGTACATGCTCCTGCTTGGTGGAAAGGCAGCCACGGAAGAGCAAGGTTTGGTTTTAGCCCAACGCGCGATTGACAATGGTTCCGCCATGGAAAAATTCCGCGAACTCGTGATTGCCCAGGGAGGCGATGTGAGTTACATTGATGACCTGGGGAAGCTTCCCAAGGCCGGCATTATTCACACCATTCAGGCCGAAGAAAGTGGTTGGGTGGCTGAAGTGAACGCGCAGGAAATTGGCGAAAGCTCGGTTATTTTAGGGGCTGGCCGCCTTAAAAAGGGCGACCCCATCGACCCGGCTGTTGGCATCATGGTCCACGTCAAAATTGGGGATTGT
>Ga0116171_10002792_pt1 | contig 16405 bp, 15 predicted proteins | sample AD_JPNHW2_MetaG_FD_89798 | JGI IMG/M metagenome (GOLD analysis project Ga0116171, IMG submission 89798) | Active sludge microbial communities of municipal wastewater-treating anaerobic digesters from Japan - AD_JPNHW2_MetaG | ecosystem: Engineered > Bioreactor > Anaerobic > Digestate | place... | reverse complement strand
AGGTACATTCAGGGCACGTGAATACCATGCAATATCTGCTTCATTCCTGACACCCGATAGTTTTGATCCCCACGGAAAAGGGACAAGGATCTTCTTATCAAACGACTGTGGGTTATTGAACCATTTTTCTGTTTCACCAGCATTATGCTGATCAAAACGGAAATCCCACAATCCGTTAAGGTTTATCCAGTTCTGACGCATAAAATCAGGACGAGGATGTTCAGGTAACGGAATATTGCTATCGGTTTGGGAAAATGAATCCCTGAGAGTCAACCCTGAAAAGCAAAAAATCGCAATGATAAGTAGTTTTGAAAATTTCATGTCAGAAAATTTAGAAAGCTTTATAATTAGGTTAGTTATCTACTATTTTTTATAATACTTCATGGCTTCTGGAAGAGCAGCCTGTATCTGGCTAATCCTGGTTGCATCAGATGGGTGTGTGCTCATAAATTCAAGGGGAGCGCTTCCTCCGCCGGCACTCATTCTTTTCCAGAATTCTATTGCAGTCTGCGGATCATAGCCGGCCATGGCCATAAAAATAAGACCAAGCTTATCTGCTTCGAGCTCATGATCACGTGAATATGGAAGCAATACGCCGTACTGCGATCCCAGACCATATGCAGAATTAAAGATGTTTTGAGTCTGTTCCGGTTTGTTTTTTAAAAGTTCACCTAAAGCCACACTTCCATATTGTACCAGAAGCTCCTGGCTCATTCTCTCATTACCGTGTCGTGCAACTGCGTGGGCAATCTCATGGCTTAAAACAACAGCCAGTCCGTTCTTATCTTTTGTATAAGGAAGTATCCCGCTGTAAACAACAACTTTGCCTCCGGGCATGCACCATGCATTCGGGGTAGTGTCATTTTTTACAAGATTGAATTCCCACTGGTAACCGTCAAGTCTGTCCGACATACCGTTGTCAGTAAAGTATTTAATTACAGCTGCAGAAATATTTTTGCCCACTTCTGTAACCAGAGCCGAATTGACTTTATCGGTCGACACAGGATTCGTTTTCATGAAATCAGAGTAACTGGTAAGCGACATTGAGATCATGTCAGATTCGGGTAATAAACTTAATTGTTTGCGCCCTGTAAGTGGCACCACTGTGCAGGCTTGGTATACAAGAACCAAGGTCACTATAGCCAGCAAGGATTTAATCATCTTTTTCATAGCTGCAATTTTTATACTACAAATATATTAAAAATAAGGTATACACTTTTTCAATAATGTTCAGGACAGATGACTCTGCCAGAGTTAAAAAACATTAAACAAATATATTCTGATCATTTTCTTCCGGCCTGTTATAGTTAATTATAGTTTATCACTACTCTCCGGGATAATGATGGTTTGTGAAATAAGATGAAGATTTCTCACTTCGTTCGAAATGACAGACGACTTTTAAGATGAGTACTGTAGGAGAAGGCGGCGGCGTTGCCGCCGCCTTCTCCTACATCATCACCCATAAGCAGCAGACTGTCATTCCGACCGCATGGAGGAATCTCATCAGAAATTAAATATTTGTAAGAAGAGAAGTAACCCCATAAAACGAAGTCACGAAGCAATGGCTCAATAAATAATGGCTTTAAATAAACATGAGATATTTTTCCGGCCAGTAGTGATAGATATCAGTCCTTCATTCTCTGTTCCTCTTTTTGTGCTTCACCCATATCCCATACTTCTGCTAATGATTCAGCATAAAAAAAGGGGCACTTACTGGCCCCTTCAAAAATATCTTTTCAGACAAAAATCAAAACTTATAACTATTGTCTTCAATAAGCTTGTCAGCAATTCTTCTGCGGGCATCCTTTACATTTACCCCTTCTACTTTAGTCAGAATGTCAACTGCTTTGATCAGTTTAGCTGATTCATCAGCAGATGCGTATGAATATACAGCATCGTAGGCCATCTTCCTGGTCAGTTCTGCTGTGTCGAAAAGGTTGACATCAAGAATATCCTTGTAGACAGAGATGTCCTTCCCCATCGAACTGAGCTTTTCAACTCTGAGTGCAAGAGATTCGGTAGCATATACCTCCATCATTATATCGGCAATATTGTTCAGGATTTCCTGTTCATGTACAAGGTTTTTGGCAAAATGTTTCGAAACACTATGCATTAAAAGAAGAATGACATTCTTGAAGTTTTTGATATTGCGTCTCTTTTGTCCGAAATATTCTTCACCGGCAACTTTGCCATCAGTAAGGGTGTCAATTGAAGCATACAGTTTTTCTGCCTGACCAAAGAGATCGAAATCACCCTTCATGGCACGTTTCATTGCTGTGTCGACAACCAGAATACGGTTTATCTCGTTGGTCCCTTCGAAGATCCTGTTGATTCTTGAATCGCGATAGCCTTTTTCCACATTAAGCTCGGCAGAATATCCCATTCCGCCATGTATCTGAACATTTTCATCTACAACATAATCAAGCATTTCCGAACCGAATACCTTTAAAAGCGCAGCTTCAACAGCATAATGGCTTATAGCTTCAATTGCTGCACGTCCTTTATCGGGCATTGTGCTCTTAAGCTCTTCCATCATTACATCGATATCTTTGCTGACCCTGTATACAGTTGACTCTGCAGCAAAGCATCTGATAGCCTGCTGGGCAAGCTTATACTTTATAGCTCCGAACGTTGAGATAAGCACGCCAAACTGTTTTCTTTCGTTGGCATATTTAACAGATTCGTTAATAGCTCTCTTTGCAGATCCAATCACATTTCCGCCCAGCTTAGTCCTTCCCATCTGTAGTATGTTAAGAGCGATACGGAATCCTTCTCCCCTTTTTCCAAGAAGATTTTCTGCAGGGACTTTAACATCATTAAAGAATATCTGGGTGGTTGATGAACCTTTAATACCCATTTTATGTTCATCAGGACCGACTACTACGCCGGGCCAGTTCGATTCAACAATAAATGCACTGAGAACCCTGTCTTTTTCAATTTTAGCAAAGACAACAAATGTATCAGCAAAGCCTGCATTTGTGATCCACATCTTCTGCCCGTTGAGGATATAGTGTTTTCCATCTTCAGAAGGTACGGCATTCGATTTTCCCGAGTTTGCATCGCTACCTGCTCCCGGTTCGGTAAGACAATAAGCTCCGATCAGCTCACCTGTAGCAAGTTTTGTCACATAACGCTGACGCTGATCTTCATTGCCGTAATACATAATCGGCAGTGTGCCTATCCCGCAATGAGCCATAAACGCCACTGAAAATGAATAACCTGCTCCTGTTGTTTCGGCAACAAGCATCTGGGTTACAAAATTCTGACCAAATCCTCCTAATTCTTCAGGAATTGAAATACCCATCAGTCCAAGCTCTCCGGCTTTTTTCAGTATACTTTTCATAAGTACCCTGTCGCCCTTTTCCAGGTCATTGATATTCGGATATACTTCAGCGTCAAGAAAATCCTGACAGCTTTTTGCAATCATACGTTGTTCCTCGTTGAATTCCTCGGGAATGAAAACATCCTTTGCTTCGACTTCCTTCACCAGGAATTCACCGCTTTTCAATGTGTTATTTTTTTCCATTGTTGTATCTTTTTATTCAGATTAATCTATAATTCAAGTGATTGAGCAACAAGCTCTGCAATATCGAGGTTTTTAATCTCTTCTTCTTTGTTCTTATATTTCAGTCCGTCGGTGATCATCGTCATGCAAAACGGACAGGCTGTTGCTATAACTTTTGCTTCTGTTTTAATGGCCTCTTCTGTTCTCTCAATGAAAATCTCCTTGTCCCCTTTTTCGGCTTCTTTGAACATTTGTCCTCCCCCTGCTCCGCAGCATAAAGCAAAACTTTTATGCCTGGGCATCTCGACAAAATTACCGGTAAGCTTTTTCAGGATTATCCTGGGCTCGTCGTAAATGTCGTTAGCCCTCCCCAGATAACATGGGTCGTGATAAGTGACCGAAACATTCTTCAATGATTCCTTATCAATCTTCAGCTTACCCTCGTCGATATATTTATTGAGGATATGAAGATAACTGATCACTTCATAATTACCTCCCAGGTCGGGATACTCGTTTTTAAATGTATTGAAGCAATGAGGACAGATAGTTATGATCTTTGTCACCTCGTACATTTTCAGCAATTCAATGACCTGCAGAGCCTGCATCTGAAAAAGCATTTCGTTGCCTGCGCGTCGGGCCGGGTCGCCTGTACAGGTCTCTTCCTTTCCCAGAACGGCATAGCTGACATTAAGATAACTGAGGATCTTTGCAAATGCCCTGACAACTTTTTTGTACCTGTCGTCAAAAGCACCGGCACATCCTACCCAGAAAAGGTATTCAGGCTTTTCTCCTTTTGCGAAGAGATCTGCCATCACTGGCACTTCTATTTTTCTGGTTTCCATTTTCAAACTTTTTCTTTTTATCTTTCTTTTGTTACACAGAGCGGCTCATACAAGACACAGAATTAATGGATATTAATTTCAAGATCTTTTGCCCAGAGCAACCTGTCTTCGGCAGAATATTGCCATGGAGCGCCATTGTTTTCGATGTTATTGAAAAGAGCCTTTATTTCACCCGGTGCTGAAGCTTCCTCCATTACCAGGTAACGGCGCATATCTACAATAAATGTCGGATGGTTGATATTGATGGGGCACTCTTTTGCACATGCATTGCATGTAGTACAGGCCCATATCTCTTCTTCTGAAATATAATCTTTTATAAGTGACCGGTTATCGCTGTAATCCCTTCCGTTCTTAACCATCAGCGGACCTTTTTCTTTCATTCTTTCTCTCAGGTTCATCATCACTTTTCGCGGTGAGAGCTTCTTTCCCGTTATATTTGCCGGGCAAACAGAAGTACATCTTCCGCACTGGGTACACGATAGTGAATCAAAATAATTCTTCCAGGAAGCATCTTCCGCATCCTTTACTCCAAAACGCTCAACGGGAGCATCAGCCGGCTGTGCAGCAAAGGCTGTTTCGGGGTTGAGCATAAGCTTAACCTCCTTTGTTATACTTTCCATATTCGGAAGTTTGCCAAGCGGATCAAGCCTTGAGAGGAATACGTTAGGCACCGACATGAAAACATGAAAGTGCTTTGAATAAGGAAGATAGTTTGCAAAGAAGAAGATTGTAAGTATGTGTATCCACCATGATATCTTATTAACGATCAGAAAATTACCGGCAGATGTACCTGTAAGAAGGCCTGCCAGAATATTGCTCACAGGATATACCCCTGATATCTCTTCGTTTAAAACTGTTTTATACCTGACATATCCAATGTTCATCGTGAGAAGCGATACCATCAGTAAAAGGATCAAAGAAAGCGCAATAACAGCATCGATATGTGTTTTCCTGACCATTTCAACACCTTCAAACCGTTTAATATGAAAAAACAACCTGCGGCTGAGAAAAACAATAAGTGAGATAATAATCAGAAATGCAAAGATATCTCCCGATGCCATAATAAAATCATATACAGGCCCAAGACATTTTAAGACTTTGTCTGTTCCTGTAACACCATCAATAACCATTTCGATGCTTCCGATAAGGATAACGCAGAAACCCCAGAAGACAAGTGCGTGAAAAAAGCCTATCACCGGGCGACGGAAAATTTTGTTTTGCCCGAATGCGACCTTCATCATAATTCCGAATCGTTTCCCAAAGTCTCTTACCGGAAATGCCTGTCTTGTCAGTTTGAATAATCCGATAAGACGGTTTACGGTATAAGCGAATATGCCTAAGGTGATAAGAAGAGCAAGCGAAAATACTATTTGTTTAGTCATGCCCGGTCAGTTGATTTGACAGTAAAATTACAAAATCGGTATAAAAATCATATGTTTTTCAAACCCTAAATCCCTTACAGAGAACTTTTTCCCCTGTGAAGAGCCATTGGGGTAAGAAATCTATTTTTTAATTGCCTTAACAGCATCAACAAGTTTCGGAAGAACTTTTAAAGCATCACCGACTATTCCATACTGTGCTGATCCGAATATTGGTGCATCCTTATCATTGTTGACAGCAACAATAAATTTTGATGAACTAACTCCGGCAAGGTGCTGTGTTGCGCCTGATATACCCACTGCAATATAAAGGTTCGGAGCAATGATCTTTCCGGTCTGGCCGGTATGTTCTTCGTGAGGTCTCCAGCCTTCATCGGATACCGGACGGGAACATGCTGTTGCTGCTCCCAGCAGTGAAGCCAGTTCAACGAGTGGAGCCCAGTTATCGGGTGATTTCATTCCACGTCCTCCTGAAACAACAATTTCAGCATCGGTAAGGACTATTTTGCCTGTCTGTTTCTGGACATCCTTAACCTGTGTTTTCAGCAACGATCCATCAACTGAAGCATTTATACTTTCAATAGTAGCATTAGCAGGTGTTTCAACCACATCGTAAGAGTTCTGCGCAAGAGTCAGAATCTTAACATCCGATTTAATTACAACATGTGCAAATGCATTTCCCGAATAGGTTCTTTTATATACGGTAAAAGGATTCAGGCTCAGGGGAAGTTTGCTTATTCCAGAACCGACACCTGCTTTCAGCCTTACCGATAACCTTGGAGCAATTGCCTTGCCTGTATTATTATTTGAAATAACTATAACCTTTGCATTTTCTTTAAGGGCAACCTCCGATAAAACACTTGCATAAGCCTGGTTGTCAATGATATTAAGCTGATCATTACCAACACTTATTATCTTGTTTGCACCATAGTTACCGAGTTTTTTCAATTCGGTTTCATCCACCTTACCTATTGATACTGCTGTTACAGTAGAATTAAGCATTTTAGCAACACCTGTTGCATATGAGATCAGTTCAAAGGAAAGCTTTTTGAATTTGCCATCCCAATTCTCGGTATATACCAATACTGACATATCGTAGTGATTTACTGTTTTTAAAATATTTATCAGATAACTTTTGCTTCGTTCTGCAAAAGATCAATTAACTGTGCAGGGTTTTCTGCATCGATATATTTGCAGGCTGCGCGTGAAGCCGGCTTCTCAAATCCGATGATCTCGGTAAGTGGTTCAACAGAAACCGGTTCGACCACCTTTACTGGTTTTGACCGTGCCATCATAATACCGCGCATTGCAGCAATTCTTGGTTCTTTGGCAATACCCTTCTGAACAATTGCCACAAATGGTGCAGGTACTGTCACAACCTCTTTTCCGCCATCTATCTCGCGGGTAAGAACAGGCTGCCCGTTCTCAATTTTTAAACCCGAAACAGCCGAAACAGAAGGGATCCCCAAAAATTCAGAGATCATTCCTCCTACCATGGAGCCATTAAAATCACTCGATTCAATACCGCACATGATAATGTCAAACTGCTCTGACTTTACCACTTCGGCAATCTGGGATGCTACAAACCATGCATCAGACGAAGCAGCATTTACCCTTATGGCATTATCGGCCCCTATAGCCAGGGCTTTGCGGATAGTAGGCTCTGTAGTTGCAGGACCAACATGCACAACAGTCACTGAATTCACCTCATTTGTGGCGTCATCCTTAAGTTCAAGGGCACGGGTAAGAGATAATTCATCCCACGGATTAATTACCCACTGTATGCCGGTGGTGTCAATTGAGGCATTCCCTTCGGCAATTTTTATTTTTGTCGTGGTATCGGGAACATTACTGATACAAACCAGAATTTTCATTCAAACATTAATTAGTTGTTTAACTTATCCTGAAAGATTAAAGGATCAAAATTAGTGATTTTTAACCTTTGAGGCGGCAAATATAATAATTAATGCTTCACATCCAAATCGGAAAGCAATCAATATTTTTAACCATTCGAAACAAATCCTTTATCTATTTGCCTATATCACTGTTATTTAACATACATCAACCCTATATCTCCAAAAATGAGTCGAAACAAGGGATTCAAATCTCACTTTCCTTTGTCTTTTTCCATTTCACCACCATGCAGATTCATGCTTCTTCTGTTTAATATCCAGACAATTATTAAAAAATGACTATCTGTAATCCTACATATAAATACATTGATTTTATTCGTCACCCCCTGCCCTAAAGGGTGCGAATAAAATCAGTTTATCCATGATTTTTCGAATATGCCCAGGTAGAATTAAAAAAAATATTTTTCTTCCCCCTTATAATTATTTTAAATATAAATTCGCATCGCAAAAAAACAGATGTAATATGACAGTGAGCAGAAATTTTAAAACTTATGGTGCCGTAGTATTGTCAATGATTTTCTGGTCATTTTCATTCATCTGGTTCAAGGAGGCAAATAAAACATTCAACCCTATCACAATTGTTTTTATAAGGCTATTGTTCTCTGTAATAGTTCTTTCATCATTTCTGTTCCTCACAAAAGGCTTTATGAAGATCAGGAAAGGCGACAAAAAGTTATTTCTTATGCTTGCTACGTTTGAGCCTTTTTTCTATTTTTTGGGGGAGAGTTTCGGTCTTACCTTTGTTTCGGCAACTGTTGGTTCGGTACTTATATCAACAATCCCGGTTGTTGCCACTATAGGCGCATGGCTGATTTTTAAAGAGAGGTTAAGGGTAATTAATTATGCAGGGATCATCTTATCATTTATAGGTGTACTGCTGTTTATCCTGAATAAAGACGGAAGTATCTCCTTTAATATCAAAGGGCTGGGACTTCTTATGCTTGCAGTATTTTCAGCAGTCGGCTATAACCTCACCCTCAGCCGTCTGATTGATAACTACAGTCCGGTATATATAGTAAGTGTTCAGAACCTGATCGGTGCTATATTGTTTCTTCCCCTCTTTTTCATTCTTGACTTCAACCAATTCAAAGATATTCCTTTTACATTAAAGATGTTCCTGCCGATAATTGAGCTTTCTGCTTTCGCATCATGTGCAGCTTTTATTCTTTTTGCATACTCTGTCGGCAGAATAGGGATAACAAAAGCCAATGTTTTTACAAACAGCATACCGGTTTTCACAGCTTTATTCTCTTTCCTTTTACTTGGAGACAAGCTTTCTGTTCAGAACATGACAGGTATGGCAATAGTAATTGCCGGATTGTTCATGTCGCAGATGAACGGCAGAAGAAAGAAGAATGAAGAGGCTATTGCACTTACAGGAAAGACGGCATAATTTTCATCTTTCACCACTTACTGTTCATTAATGGTTAACCACAGGACTTATCCGTTAAAGAAATCGTACTATATTTGACATGGATTGTAATTTATGGGAAAAAAGATCCTAAATATTCTTTTGTTCAGCATATTGATGTCGCCATCATTTTCACAAACAGGAGGTGACAATGTCTATGAATTCCTGAATCTGACTCATTCCGGTCTTGTCTCTTCACTTGGCGGTACAAATGTCTCATTGAATGGAAACAACCTTAACCTCGCGTATCACAACCCGGCCCTGCTAAACCAGACAATGGACAGAACCCTGGCCTTGAACTATGTAAATTATTTTGCCGGAATCAATTACGGGCTTGCAATGTATTCAAAAACATATCAGGGAGTAGGTAATTTTGCAGCAGGTCTGACTTATCTTAATTACGGATCTTTTACGGAAGCCGATGCTTCCGGAGTCATCACAGGCTCGTTCAGTGCCTCGGAATATGCTTTTTCTGCAATGTATTCAAAGGAAATAGACACTCTGTTTTCAATAGGGATTAATCTTAAACCGGTTCTGTCACATCTCGAGGATTATACATCATTCGGATTGGCATTTGATTTAGGGGCAGAATACCATAACAGGGCTAACCTCTTTTCAGCCGGCCTGACAATAAAAAATGCCGGTCTGCAGATCACAACGTATGCAGGGGAGGATCGCCAGAAACTGCCGTTTGAAATACAGGCAGGTGTGTCGCAACGGCTTGCTCATGCTCCTTTCCGGTTCTCTCTTACATTAAGACATCTCGAAAAGTACGATCTGACTTATCAATATAGCGACACCACATCTAAGGTTAGTCCATTATTATCATCCGATTTTTTGGAGAACATGATGCGACATGCCATTATTGGTGTGGAGCTCATCCCTCATAAGAATTTTTATTTCAGTGCCGGTTACAACTACCAGAGAAGAAGTGAACTGAAAATCGACTCGAAAGTATCAACAGTAGGATTTTCGTGGGGCTTCGGTATAAACACATCATGGCTCGATATTGAGTTTGGAAGGGCAACCTACCATCTTGCCGGAACATCGAGTCATGTATCGGTAATTGTGCGGCCCGATAATTTTTACCGAAAGAACAGAAACTAAACAGACTATGGAGAAGAAGCTGACTATAGCAATTGACGGATACTCATCGTGCGGAAAGAGCACATTTGCAAAATCGATTGCTAAAGAACTGAATTACATTTTTATCGACAGCGGAGCTATGTACCGCGCTGTTACCCTCTATTGCATGAAGCGTCATTTCATCGGCAGTGGAAGTGTTGACATCACCGGCATTCTTGATGAGCTGAAGAATATTAATATTGAGTTTGTTTATAATCCGGAAACCGGCATGAATGATACATTCCTGAACTCTGAGAATGTTGAAAAAGAGATTCGAAGCATGGACGTATCGGACCATGTAAGCAGAATAAGCCAGATCCAGGAAGTACGTGAACGGATGGTTGAACTTCAGAGGAAAATAGGTCAGAATAAAGGAATTGTAATGGATGGCAGAGACATTGGAACGGTAGTGTTCCCTGATGCTGATATTAAGATATTTATGACAGCATCTGTCGATATCAGGGCCAAACGGAGATATATAGAACTTAAGGAAAAAGGCATTCCTGTTGATATTGAAGAGGTCAAAAGAAATATTGTTGCCCGCGACATTGCCGATGAGAACAGGGATATAAGCCCATTGAGGAGAGCTGATGATGCCATAATTCTCGATAACAGCAGGATGACTGTTCCGGAACAGATGGAATGGGTAAAAAAGATAATAGAAGATAAGAGAAATGATAGTAGAAATTGATGAACAGTCGGGTTTCTGTTTTGGCGTCCAGAACGCTGTGGAGATTGCGGAAAAGGCCCTTCGGGAAGGGGAGAAGATTTTTTCGCTCGGCCCCATCGTTCACAACGACAAGGAGGTGGAACGTCTTTCATCACTTGGCCTTGTTTCGATAAACCACGACGAGTTCAGGAATCTCCGGAATTGCAAAGTTCTTATAAGAGCCCATGGGGAACCGCCTGAAACCTATGCCATTGCCGAAAAAAACGGTATTACGATTATTGAGGCCACCTGTCCTATTGTAAAAAAATTACAATCAAAGATTAAAGAGACCTGGCATAAAACTAAAAATAATAACGGACAGGTTGTCATATTCGGGAAACAGGGCCATGCCGAGGTTGTCGGATTACTTGGACAGATAAATAACGAGGGGATCCTGGTGTCGGGGCCTGAAGACTTCGGAAAGATTGATGTAACAAGACCTGTATATCTTTTTTCGCAGACAACCATGAGTGTTAAAGACTACAGGTCGCTGGCTGACATCCTGCATGAAAAGATGAAGGAAAGCGGCATTTCTGATCCTGAAAACAGACTGGTTGTTTACAAGTCAATATGTGGCCAGGTTTCTAACAGGGAGCCCCATCTTAAGCTGTTTGCAAAGAAACACGACATAATAATCTTTGTCAGCGGTCGTGAGAGTTCGAATGGAAAAATGTTATATTCTGTCTGTAAGAGTATTAACCCTGATACACATTTTGTATCATCTCCTGAAGAGATTGAAAGATCCTGGTTCAACGGAAAAAGATCGGTAGGGATATGTGGAGCGACCTCCACACCTAAATGGCTGATAGATAACATACGTGATATCATTTCAAATATCTGAAAACAGGTGAGTTCTGATTTTTGTAAGGGAAAAAATTTATATTACCTTTGTTGGCTTATTCTTACAATAAAATTTTATGGGAAAAATTAAAAAAATCGGTGTGCTGACATCAGGGGGTGATGCTCCCGGAATGAATGCAGCAATACGTGCTGTGGTAAGGACTGCACTTTATGATGGACTTGAAGTAGTTGGTATTCGTCATGGTTACCAGGGATTGATTGATTCTAATTTTGTTCCTTTTCAGGCCAGTAGTGTCAGTGACATTATCCAGAGAGGCGGAACAATATTGAAAACAGCAAGGTGCGATGAGTTTAGAACACCTGAAGGAAGACGTAAAGGTTATATAAACCTGAATAATGCTCATATCGACGGTGTGGTTGTAATCGGTGGTGATGGATCATTTACCGGCGCAAGATTATTCAACGAAGAGTTTGATATCCCTTTTGTTGGGGTTCCGGGCACTATCGATAATGATATTTACGGTACTGATTTTACAATTGGTTATGATACAGCGCTGAATACTGTAATACAATGTGTTGACAAAATAAGGGACACTGCAAGCGCTCACAACAGGATGTTTTTCATTGAGGTAATGGGCGCAGAGGCTGGCTTTATAGCCCTTTACAGCGGAATTGCAACAGGAGCTGAAGCTATCCTGATCCCCGAAACAGAAGGCGGAACAGAAAATATGCTTAAGATGATAATGAATGGCAACACCCGTAAGAAATCAAGCAACATAATTATTGTTGCAGAAGGTGGTAAAGAAGGCGGTGCCTTTGCAATTGCCGAAAAGATGAAAGGTCAGCTGACAGGTTATGATATAAGAGTATCTGTTCTCGGACATTTACAAAGAGGTGGTTCACCGTCTGCAAGTGACAGGGTAAATGCAAGCCGCCTTGGACATGCTGCAGTTGAAGCACTTCTGGATGATCAGAAGAGTGTTATGGTAGGTATATCGAACGGGGAGATTGTTCTTGTCCCATTCCGTAAAGCCGTAAAACTGCATAAAGATGTTGATCATAATCTTATTGATTTAGCAAGAATTTTATCAGTTTAAAAAAATCATTTTATGCCTGCATCGAAAGTATGGTTTACCAACCTCAGAACAAAACCATCGCAAGATCTTTTAAAAAAGCTTGAGACGCTTGTCATAAGGGCTGGTATAGACAAAATTGATTTCAGCCAGAAAATGACTGCCATCAAAATTCATTTCGGGGAACCTGGAAACCTGGCCTATATAAGACCAAATTATGCTGCCCGGATTGTAAAAATGATAAAAGCAAAAGAGGGTATTCCATATCTTACCGATTGCAATTCACTTTATTCAGGAAGGCGCGATAATGCGCCTTCCCATCTTGAAGTGGCATTTGAGAACGGATTTAATCCGCTTGTTACAAATTGTCCGGTAATTATTGCCGACGGATTACGGGGTAATGATTACCAGGAGATTGCAGTAAACGGGGAATGCTGCAAGTCTGCCAGAATAGGCAGTGCTGTTGCAGGCTCCGAGATAATCATCTCTATGAACCATTTTAAAGGTCATGAGATGACGGGGTTTGGAGGTGCATTGAAAAATCTTGGAATGGGTTGTGCTTCTGTGGCAGGTAAACTGTTTCTGCATTCAGGCTCATCCCCTGTGATATATTCTGAGAATTGCACAGGATGCAGGATGTGTGAAAAATTTTGCGCACACGATGCTGTTAAAGTTGGAAAGGATAAAATTGCACATATTGATTACGATAAGTGCGTGGGTTGCGGACAATGTGTGGCTGTATGCCGGTTTGATTCTGCAAGGGTTATCTGGCAAAAATCTTCTGAAACAGTATGTAAGAGAATTTCCGAATATGCACTTGCTGTAGTAAAAGACAAGCCGTCATTTCATATTAATTTTATTATGAATGTTTCTCCCGACTGTGACTGCTGGTCAAGCAACGATGTTCCGTTGGTACCTGATATCGGTATTGCTGCCTCATTCGACCCGGTTGCCCTTGATCAGGCAAGTGTCGACATGGTCATAGCTGCACCGGCTATGCCCGGAAGCAGACTATCCGATAAGCATAACCACGACGATCTTAAAGGTGAAGATAAATTCAAAATGGACCACCCTGATACCTTCTGGCAGGCAGGGATTGAACATGCGGTAAAAATAGGACTGGGAAGCAGGGATTACGAATTGATCACCGTTTAACAATATATTTATCTGTAAAACAATATTCTTTGAGTCAAATAATATTCTCATTACATTTGATTTTGTTAAAACTTTCTGTATCTGATGAATGCTAAAGTAAGTATTGCGCGTCTGTCAATATTATCCAATACGCTGCTCATTATCATGAAGCTGGTAGCTGGACTCATAAGCGGTTCTGTCAGTATTATCTCCGAAGCCATTCACTCCTCAATGGATCTGGTTGCCGCTGTTATTGCATTCCTTTCAGTTAAGGTATCCGATACACCACCCGACTCAAGGCATCCATACGGGCATGGGAAAGTTGAGAATATTTCAGGAGTGATTGAAGCCCTCCTCATTTTTGTGGCTGCAATACTTATAATAACAGAAGCCGTCAAAAAACTCTTCGGAGCTGAAATAGAACTCGACTCTGTTGGGTTGGGTTCAGCCGTAATGCTTGTTTCAGCAATAGTAAATGCTATTGTTTCAAGAAGATTATATAAGGTGGCCCGCAAGACAAACTCTGTAGCTCTTGAAGCCGATGCACTCCATCTTAAAACGGATGTCTATACATCTATAGGAGTATCTATAGGTCTTGGCCTTATTCTTATTACCAAGATCAACTGGTTCGACCCTGTAATTGCAATTCTTGTTGCCCTGTTTATCATCAAAGAGTCATTTACACTCCTTAGCAAAGCTTTTACCCCATTGCTTGATACCGCATGGAACGAAGATGAGATTGAAGAGCTCAGAAATGAATTGGACAGAATGGGAGTCAGTTACCATAATCTCCGGACACGCCTGGCCGGAAACTACAGATTCCTTGATATCCATATGGAAATGCCAAAGGATGAATCTGTCGGCGATGCCCACGCCTACTGCGATAAGATAGAAAACGATCTAAATGCGAAATATAAGAATCTGTCTGTGACAATACACGTTGAACCAAAATAATATCAGTACAATCTTTTATTGATAATAAACCCTCTTTTCTCAAGCTCTTCATGAATAACCAGACAATTCCGGATGTCATAATCTGTTTCAATATGATAGGCAATCTGTAATGGGCCACCCTGATTCTCTTCCAATGTCTTGCCAAGCCATTCAATGATTTCTGACTGAGGGATCCCATCCAGTAATAACTCCAATGGAGGAGCTACATTAATCTCAAAACCAGTCCCCATCAATTCCCGTATTTTAATGATTGATGTCCCCGAACCCGTATCAATGATCTTCAGATTCTGAATGTGAGAAATGGCATTAAGGACATGATCTGAAGCACCGCAGGTATGAAGCCTGACAACTCCCAATTTGTTCCCAAGCTGACTGATATAGGGTACAACAAAATCTTCATATAACTCCGATGAGATCATCGTCCCTGCACACTCTCCCACATGCACGGAAGTAACCGGCAACTCAGCCATACCTGCAAAATGGTTTATCAGAATCACATAGGCATCAACAATCCATTGATGGATGGCGTGGGCCAGATCAGGATCTGACATCATCATGATCATAATATTATCACCGGTCAGTTTAAGAGAGGTTGTAATAATCCCGTGTATTGTGGCCCTGCCAGATTCATCCCAGAAAAATGGCGGGACAACCCTTAGTTCGGGATGGTTTTCCCGGATCGTTAATATTTGTTTATCCAGATCCTTTACAAGGGAATGCTTCAGGATAGACTCCGGTGGTGGTAGCTGGTGGATGTCTGCAATAGATTCAAGTGGCCTGCCTGAGACGTCTGCGTCCTTGTCGGCGAAGAATGAGAATCTGGCCCCCAGTAGCGTGGCAAGGATCATATTTGGCTGAATGGCACCTACAAGCACATGATTATCTTTAACATACTTAGCCTGAACAAGATTGGCCTCCATGTTATAAATTGCTAAACAGGGAAATTTGTCGCGGACAAATTTGTTTATTTTACTATCCTGCTCCCAACGATATATCGGGTCAAGATAATACTGATCTGTAAAATCAAATCCTCCAAACTTATGGAGCCATCCTTTTGAAACACTTGCTTCGATCTTTATCATACTATCGAGTTAAGAGGCCAGTATTTATTTCTTCAAAAATTAATGATTAGAAAGCCTGCTTATTATTGCACTTCTCTGTTATCCTATCTCTGTTAAATCAGATAAATTTATCCATGGCAAAATATGGTTTGCTGGTTTGCCATTTACCCTTTGTAAAGTCAGGAAATGCGACAGGAGTATTTTTTTCTATCGAAATCCCTGAAAGCGCTACTATTGCAGACATAACAGCTGAGTCATAAACATCAATCGGCGTCGGGCCTTTTTCCCTTAAGGCACTAACAAACTGTTCCAGCATAGTATAATCCGTTCCCCCGTGCGATTGTGATGAAAGATCTGCCTGCCACCATTTATGGTTAAATTTCTCTTCATAGGGCTTCCAAGGCTCCCATTGATGATACTCAGGACTGTTATCAACCAGATAGATTGAATTCTTCTCTTCATAATAAACTCCCTTTGTCCCCTGAAGCATCCATCGGT
>Ga0116171_10002791_pt1 | contig 16406 bp, 29 predicted proteins | sample AD_JPNHW2_MetaG_FD_89798 | JGI IMG/M metagenome (GOLD analysis project Ga0116171, IMG submission 89798) | Active sludge microbial communities of municipal wastewater-treating anaerobic digesters from Japan - AD_JPNHW2_MetaG | ecosystem: Engineered > Bioreactor > Anaerobic > Digestate | place... | reverse complement strand
GGGCGACAACGTCGGTCTGCTGCTGCGCGGCGTGGAGAAGGACGAGCTGGCGCGCGGTCAGGTGATCGTCAAGCCGGGTTCGATCCATCCGCACACCAAGTTTGAGGGCGAGGTTTACGTGCTGAGCAAGGAAGAGGGTGGACGCCACACGCCGTTTTTCGATGGTTACCGTCCGCAGTTCTACTTCCGCACCACGGACGTGACCGGCTCGATGAAGCTTCCGGAAGGGGTTGAGATGGTCATGCCGGGCGACAATATCAAGATCAACGCCGAGCTGATCACCGAGATCGCGATGGAAGAGGGGCTGCGTTTCGCCATCCGCGAGGGCGGCCGCACCGTCGGCGCCGGCGTGGTGACCAAGATCATTAAATAAATCTGTTCAACTGTCTGTGCTGAAAAGTAACCGGAGTCTTTAAATGGCGGGTCAAAAAATTCGCATCAAGCTGAAAGCCTACGATCACCGGCTGATTGACATCTCCACTGAAAAGATCATCAAGACGGCCAAGCAGACCGGCGCGATGATCGTCGGGCCGATTCCGCTGCCGACGCGCAAGACGGTCTATACCGTGCTGCGCTCGCCCCATGTGGACAAAAAGTCGCGCGAGCAATTTGAGACGCGCATCCACAAGCGTCTGGTCGATATCCACAACTCTTCGCCCAAGACCGTGGATGCCCTGATGAAGCTGGAGCTGCCTGCGGGCGTCGATGTTGAGATCAAGGTCTGAGACAAGCGTCACCCTTAATTGACCCGAAACCACCACCAAATTGCATAATGGTACCTCAATGCGTTCGATAATTGGAAAAAAGCTTGGCATGACCCGCGTCTTTGATGAGGCGGGTAATGTGGTTCCCGCCACGATCATCGAGGCGGGTCCGAATGTCGTCACCCAGATCAAGACCGTGGAGAAGGACGGCTACACCGCTGTGCAGATCGGTTTCGGCAGCAAGAAACCGAAACACGTGACCAAGGCGGTGCAGGGCCAGACGAAAAAGAGCGGCAAGGGGCCCTTTGAGGTCGTCCGTGAGCTGCGCGATTTCGACAATGGTCAGGAGCTGCAGGTGGGCGATGAGATCAAATGCTCGATCTTCAATCCGGGCGAGCTGGTCCGGGTGACCGGTATCACCAAGGGATTGGGATTTCAGGGCGTGGTGCGCCGTCATCATTTCGGCGGCGGCCCCAAGTCCCATGGTCAGAGCGACCGTATGCGCGCTCCGGGTTCCCTGGGGCAATCCTCCTATCCCTCGCGAGTTTTCAAGGGATTGAAGATGGCCGGCCGCATGGGCGGCACGCAGCAGACCGTGCGCAATGTGCGCGTGGTCAAGGTCGATGAGGCCAATAATCTGCTGATTATCAAGGGCGCCGTGCCGGCGACGGATCAAGGAATAGTTCTAATCAGAAAGTAATCGACCTATGAAACTTGAAGTTTACAAGAAAGACGGTGCATTGAGCGGACGTGAAGTAGAGCTCGCCGACAGCGTTTTCGGCATCGAGCCCAATACGCACGTCATCTATCTGGCGGTCAAGACCCAAGCGACCAATCAGCGCCAGGGCACCGTGGCCACCAAGACCCGCGGACTGGTTTCGGGTGGCGGCAAAAAGCCCTGGAAGCAAAAGGGACGCGGCACGGCCCGCTCGGGTTCGAGTCGTTCTCCGATCTGGCGCGGCGGCGGCACCGCCCACGGCCCGCAGCCGGTGGCCTATGAACTAAAGCTGCCGCGCAAGGTGAAGCGTCTGGCGCGCATCTCGGCGCTTTCGGCCCGGGTCAAGGATGAGGCGGTCAAGGTGCTGGAGGATTTCACCCTCGAAGCGGTCAAGACCAGGGAGATGGCCCAGGTGCTCAAGGCCTTCAATCTGGCTGAGGCCAAGACCCTGATTCTGCTGCCGGAATATGATGCCAGCGTCCTGCGCGCCAGCCGCAACATCGCCAATCTCAAGGTGCAGGTGGCCACCGATGCCTCGACCACCGAGCTGCTCGACTGCAAGGCCCTGTTGATCATGGAAAGTGCCATTAAAAAGCTGGAAGGTTCATTACAATCATGAAAAGCGAACGCCTCATTTTGGTCAAGCCCATCCTGACCGAAAAAATGCTCAAGATGCAGGAGACTGCCGGCAAGTATGCCTTTGTCGTGGATCGCGCGGCCAACAAGATCGAGATCAAGAAGGCGGTGGAAAAAAAGTTCGAAGTGACCGTCGATGACGTCTCGACCGTGGTCGTCAAGGGCAAGGCCAAGCGGATGAACACGCGCCGGGGTCTGACCTCGGGCAAGCGCTCCGACTGGAAAAAGGCCATTGTCACACTGCGCAGCGGCGACAAGATTGATTTCTTTGAAGGTTCGAAAACCAAATAGCTGAACACCTGGAGATAGTTACATGCCCATTAAAACATTCAAGCCAATCACACCGGGTCAGCGCTTCAAGAGTGTGAATACGTTTGAAGAGATCACGGAGACGAGCCCGGAACGTTCCCTGCTCAAGCCTCTCAGCAAATCGGGCGGCCGGAACAACCGGGGCCGGGTCACCTCTCGCCATCGCGGCGGCGGCCATAAGCGCTATTACCGGATCATCGATTTCAAACGTGACAAGCTGGAAATTCCGGCCGTGGTGGCCTCGATCCAATATGATCCCAACCGGACCGCCAATATCGCCCTGCTGAACTATGCGGACGGCGAAAAGCGTTACATCCTCGCTCCGCTCGGACTGCAGGTTGGCGACAAGCTGCTCTCCGGTGAGGCCCCTGAAATCCGCGTCGGCAACGCCATGCCCCTGGATAAGATCCCGATGGGCACCCTGGTGCACAATGTGGAGATGAAAAAGGGCAAAGGCGGACAGATGGCGCGCACCGCGGGTTCCTATGCCCAGCTGATGGCCAAGGAAAAAGAGTACTGCCAGCTGCGCCTCCCCTCCGGCGAGGTGCGCATGGTGCGTCTCGAATGCCGCGCCACCATCGGCCAGGTCGGCAATACCGATCACGAGAATGTGACCATCGGCAAGGCGGGACGCAGCCGCTGGATGGGCAAAAGGCCGCATGTGCGCGGCGTGGCCCAGAACCCGGTCGATCACCCCATGGGTGGCGGCGAGGGCAAGAGCTCAGGCGGTCGTCATCCGACCACGCCGTGGGGCAAGCCCACCAAGGGATATAAAACTCGGAAGAAACAATCCTCCGATCGTCTCATTGTGAAACGCAGAAAATAACGGAAGAAAACATGGCAAGATCGATTAAAAAAGGGCCATACATCGACGCCAACCTGATGGGCAAGATCGATGAGCTCAACCGGATCAATCAGAAGAAGGTGATCAAGACCTGGGCACGGCGCAGCACGATTCCGCCCGAGTTCATCGGTCACACTTTGGCTGTGCACAACGGCAATAAATTCGTCCCTGTTTTTATTTCCGAGAACATGGTTGGTCACAAGCTGGGTGAGTTCGCCCTGACCCGTACCTTCCGCGGCCACACCGAGAAAAAGTCGGAAAAAGCAGCCAAATCCTAAGCGATAGTTTTGGAGAATTTTTACATGGAAGCAAAGGCGATAGCAAAGTGGGTCCACAACTCTCCTCTGAAGGTGCGGCGCGTGGCCAAACTGGTGCGCGGCAAGCAGGTTCAGTATGCGCTGAATATCCTCCATTTCAGCGAAACTGCGGCCTCTGAGCCTCTGGAGAAGGCCATTCGTTCGGCGGTTGCCAATATGCTCAACAAGGAAGAGGGCAACAAGTTGTCGCCTGAGGATCTCTACATCAAAGAGCTCCGCATCGATGAAGGCTTTATGCTGAAGCGTTTTCGCGCGGCATCGATGGGGCGGGCCACGCGGATCCGCAGGCGCACTTGTCATATTTCTGTGGTGGTTGCAGACAAGGCAGTCAACTAGATTTTCTTACAGGAGATTATTTTGGGACAAAAGACCAATCCTAAGGGATTTCGGCTGGGCGTCATCCGGACCTGGGATTCCAACTGGTTCGATGAGCGCGACTTCGCCAAAAAGCTGAGCGAAGATATCATGCTGCGCCGTTATGTGCGCAACCGTCTGCAGAAGGCCAGCATCTCCAAGATCGAGATCAGCCGGACGCCGAAGCAGATCACCCTGACCATCCACACTGCCCGTCCGGGTATCGTCATCGGGCGCAAGGGGGCCGAGGTGGACAAGCTGCGCGAGGAGCTGCAGCGGGTGACCGGCAAGGATGTGCAGTTGAACATCAGCGAGATCAAGCGCCCGGAACTGGACGCCTATCTCGTGGCCGAGGCGATCGCCAGCCAGCTCGAGGGCAAGGTTTCGTTCCGCCGTGCGATGAAGAAGGCCATTCAGTCGACCATGCGCATGGGCGCCGAAGGGATCCGCATCTGTTGTTCCGGCCGGTTGGGCGGCGCGGAGATGGCGCGTGTCGAGCAGTACAAGGAGGGCCGTATTCCGCTGCACACCCTGCGTGCGGATATTGATTTTGCCCGGGCGACCTCCCGGACCTCCTATGGCGCCATCGGCGTCAAGGTCTGGATCTGCCGCGGCGAAGTCATCGGCGAACAATAATCATCGGACTCGATCCTATATTAGTGGAGTACTTCTGTCATGTTAATGCCCAAGCGCATAAAATTTCGCAAGCACCAGCGCGGCCGGATGCGCGGCCTGGCGGTGCGCGGTTCGCTGCTGGCTTTCGGCGAATATGGTCTCAAGGCCGTCGAGCCGCACTGGATCACCGCCCGGCAGATTGAAGCCGCCCGTATCGCGATGACGCGCTACATCAAGCGCGGCGGCAAGATCTGGATCCGGATCTTCCCGGACAAGCCGTGCACCAAAAAGCCCGCCGAGACCCGTATGGGTAAGGGCAAGGGCGCCCCGGAATACTGGGTGGCTGTGGTCAAACCCGGCCGCATCATGTTCGAGATCGCCGGCGTCGACGAGACCACGGCGCGCGAGGCCCTGCGCCTGGCAGCGCACAAGCTGCCGGTCAAGTCCAAGTTCGTCTCCGGCGCGGAAATTGGAGAGTAGAAATGAACAAGAACGAAGAACTGCGTAAACTGTCGCTCAAAGAGATCCAGATCCAGCTGGAAGACGCACTGGTGGAGATGGAGAACCTGCGCATCCAGCACTCGACGCGTCAGCTTGACAATCCCCTGCGCATCCGCGCGGTGCGGCGCAATATCGCCCGGATGCGGACGATCATCAATGAGATGAGCGGCGCGGCCCAAGCCTAGGTTGTAGATTACTGCCATTGGAGAGTGTTGTGGAAAGAAAACAGAGAAAAGTCAAGATCGGGATTGTCGCCAGCGACAAGATGGACAAGAGCCGCGTGGTGACGGTCCAGCGCTTCATCAAGCATCCCCTGTATAAAAAGTATGTCAAAAAGACCTCCAAGTTCATGGCGCATGACGAGAACAATACCAGCCATGTCGGGGATGTGATCAAGATCATGGAGACCCGCCCGTTGAGCGCCCGCAAGCGCTGGCGGTTGATCGATGTCATTGAGCGTGCCAAGTAACGATGTGCGAATCCGAAGCGAAAGGTTTGAGTCATGGTTCAGGAATATACCCGGCTTAATGTCGCGGACAACACCGGCGCCAAGAAGGTGATGTGTATCCGGGTGCTCGGCGGCTCGAAACGGCGGGTTGCTACGGTGGGCGATATCATCATCGTCACTGTCAAGCAAGCCATCCCCAACAGCAGCATCAAGAAGGGGGACAAGAGCAAGGCCGTGATCGTGCGCACCAAGAAGGAGAAGCGCCGTCCGGATGGATCGTACATCCGCTTTGATGAAAACGCGGCAGTGCTGATCAACGATGCGATGGAACCCAAGGGCACGCGTATCTTTGGCCCGGTGGCGCGCGAGCTGCGCGAAAAACAGTTCATGAAAATCGTCTCTTTAGCTCCTGAAGTGCTGTAGAATATTGATAAAGGCCATAGACAATGCGTGTGAGAAAAAACGATCAGGTCCTGGTCATAGCCGGGAACTACAAAGGGAAAAAGGGCAAGGTCCTCAAGGTTTTCCCGGAAAAGTCCCAGGTGATCATCGAGGGCGTGCGCTTTATTAAAAAGGCGACGCGCCAGAGCCAGCAGAATCCCCAGGGCGGCATCGTCGAGAAAGAGGCCCCCATCCATGTCTCCAACGTCATGGTCATCTGCCCGAAATGCAACACCCCGGCGCGGATGGGCTCCAAGCAGGTCTTCGATGAAGCCAAGAGCCGCAAGGGCAACGTGCGCGTGTGCAAGAATTGTAATGAGATGCTGGTAACCCAGAGTTAGCGATAACCTATTAAATCGGGCAAATCAACATGGCTGAAGAAAAATATAAACCGCGGTTGATCGACATCTATGCCAATGAGGTCCGGCCGCAGCTGCAGAAGCGCTTCAACTACAAGAACGTCATGCAGGTGCCGCGCATCGAAAAGATCGTCCTCAACATGGGCGTCGGCGATGCGACCGAGAACGCCAAGAACGTCGACAATGCTGTGGAAGAGATGACCAAGATCGCCGGGCAAAAGCCGGTCATTCGCCGCGCCCGCAAGTCGATCTCCAATTTCAAGTTGCGCGCGGGCATGCCGATCGGCTGCTCGGTCACCCTGCGCCGCTGGCAAATGTACGAGTTTCTCGACCGTCTCATCTCCATCGCGATCCCCCGGGTGCGCGACTTTCGCGGCCTGACCGTCAAATTCGACGGCCGCGGCAATTACAATATGGCGATCAAGGAACAGATCGTCTTCCCGGAGATCGATTACGACAAGGTGGAAAAGACGCGCGGCATGAACATCACCATCGTAACCACGGCAAAAACCGATGAAGAGGCCCTCGAACTGCTGACGGCGTTCGGGATGCCGTTCATCCGTCGCTCGTAATATATAAAAGAAGAGGAACGGCATTGGCTAGAAAAGCGTTAGTTGTCAAGTCCAAGAGGACGCCCAAGTTCGCGGTGCGCGCGTACAACCGGTGTTCTCGCTGCGGCCGGCCCAGAGCCTATTACCGCAAATTCGGCATCTGCAGACTCTGTTTCCGTGATCTCGCACTGGAAGGGCTGATTCCCGGCGTCAAGAAAGCAAGCTGGTAGAGCGCCTGGTTCCCTTTTTTGTAACTCACTTTCATCACAGCGTTTAGCTTGTCAGGGAGAAGATACATGTCTAAGACTGATCCCATCGCAGACTACCTAACCTGTATCAGGAATGCGACCAGGGCCAATCATCCGAAAGTAGATATTCCTGCCTCCAGACTGAAACAGGAGATCACCAAGATCCTGCAGGAAGAAGCCTACATAAAGAACCATGTCATTATCAGTGACGGCAAGCAGGGCGTCATCCGCATCTACTTGAAGTACGACAATGACAACAAGAGCGTAATTTCCGGTCTGCGCCGCATCAGCAAGCCCGGCTTCCGCCGCTATGTCAACAGGAAGGCGGTGCCGCGGGTCTTCAACAACCTGGGCATCGCGATCGTCACCACCTCCGAGGGGGTGATGACCGGTCAGGAAGCGCGCAAACGCGGCGTCGGCGGCGAAGTACTCTGCTATATTTGGTAAATCCTAAGAAACAGGAGTATATCGTGTCACGAGTTGGAAAAGCTCCCATTACCATACCGGATGGCGTCAAGGTCGAGGTCGCCAATAATCTGGTGACGGCCACCGGGCCGAAGGGCAAGCTGGAGGTGCAGGTGCACCCGGAGCTGCTCGTCAAGATGGAGAACGGCGTGCTCGAGATCCAGCGGCCGAGCGATGAGAAGCGGATGCGCAGCCTGCACGGCCTGACCCGCACGCTGGTCTTCAATGCCGTTGAGGGTGTCTCCAAGGGCTTCGAAAAGAAGCTTGAAATCGTCGGCGTCGGCTTTCGCGCCGAGATGAAGGGCACGCATGTGCTCCTCTCCCTGGGCTATTCGCACCAGATCATTGTCGCTCCGCCGCAGGAGATCACCTTCGCGACCGAGGGCAACAACATCGTGGTCGTGCGCGGGATCAACAAGGAGCTGGTCGGGCAGATTGCCGCCAAGATCCGCAGCCTGCGCAAGCCCGAGCCGTACAAGGGCAAAGGCGTCCGCTACCTCGGCGAGGTCGTGCGCAAGAAGGCCGGCAAGACCGCGGCGTAACTGGGCAAGCCGCGCAGCGGCGACATCCCGAGCGGGGCGCCCGGACGCGGCAGCGTCATCACACCATAACCTGATGAGTTTAGACAATGGCTGACAAAGCATACATGAAAATCGAAGCGCGGGAGCGGCGGCACGGCCACATCCTCAAGAACCTGCGCGGCACCGGAGAACGGCCGCGGCTGGTGGTCTTCCGCAGCAATAAACACATTTACGCTCAGGTCGTCAACGATCTGACCCAGACCACGCTCTTTTCCGCCAGCACCCTGACCAAGGCGATCCGCGACGAGGTCGCCAAGGCGAAGGACAAGAAGGCGCAAGCCAAGCTGGTCGGCAAGCATCTGGCCGAGATCGCCATGAGCAAAGAGGTGAAGGTCATCGTTTTCGACCGCGGCGGCTATCTCTACCACGGCCGTGTCAAGGCCCTGGCCGAGGGGGCACGCGAGGGCGGTTTGCAGTTCTAGGTGCACGGCACATGGATTTTAACATGAGGAACAGACGTTGGAAAAGATAAATCCCGGTGAATTTGAACTGACGGAGCGGGTGGTCCAGGTCAACCGCGTGGCCAAGGTCGTCAAGGGCGGCCGCCGCTTCAGCTTTAACGCGATCGTCGTGGTCGGCGACGGCCATGGCCGTGTCGGCGTCGGCCTGGGCAAGGCCAATGAGGTGACCGATTCGATCACCAAGGGCGCGGATGCGGCCAAGAAGAGCCTGATCCGGGTGCCGGTGGTCAACGGCACGATCACCCACGAAATCGAGGGCAAGTATGGCGCCGGACGGGTCTTTTTGAAACCCGCCGCCCCCGGCACCGGGGTTATCGCCGGTGGCGCCGTGCGCGCCATCCTCGAGTCGGCCGGCTATACCGATATCCTCACCAAGAGCCGCGGCTCGGCCAACCCCCACAACGTGGTCAAGGCCACCATCGCCGCGCTGGAAAACCTCATGGACGCCGGTACGGTCTCGCGCAAGCGCGGCCTGGCGGTGATGCAGGTCTTCAAGACCGTGCCCAAGCCGAAACCCGTCGTCAACGAATAACCGGATGGATGACCAGTCATGAACAAGAAAAAAGCAGGCAAGCAGATCAAGATCACGCTGGTGCGCTCCACCATCGGATCGATCGCCAAACACAAGGCCACGGCCATTGCGCTGGGCTTGCGCCACCCCAACAACAGCGTGGTGCATTACGATACGCCGGTCATCCGCGGCATGGTGGATAACATCCGGCACCTGGTGAAAGTCGAAGAACTGTAGGATTCAGCTTAACGCAACGGACCGAGGATATAATGAATTTAGCACATTTGACATACGCGGAAGGCGCGGTCAAGGATCGCAAACGGGTTGGCCGCGGCGGGGCCCGCGGCAAACAGTCCGGGCGCGGCTCCAATGGCGCGCGCTCCCGTTCCGGCTTCAAGTATCGCGCCTGGTTCGAAGGCGGCCAGATGCCCATCCAGCGGCGGCTGCCCAAGCGCGGCTTCAAGAACCCGAACCGCGTCGAATTCCAGGTGATCAATGTCGGCGATCTCGACAAGATCGCCGGCAGCGACGAACTCACTCCCGCGACCCTCTTCGAGTTGGGCGCCATCGGCAAAAAGGGAATCCCCGTCAAGGTCCTGGGCGATGGCGAAGTGACCAAGAAAATCACCGTATCGGCCAACGCCTTCAGCAAAAGCGCGCAGGAAAAAATTGAAGCGGCCGGAGGAAGGATTACCAAGCTATGATGGGCAGCCTGGCCAACATCTTCAAGATTCCGGATCTGAAACGGCGCATCATCTTCACCGCCGCCGTGCTCATCGCGTATCGTATCGGCGGCCATGTCCCGGTCCCCGGCGTCAACGCCGCGGCCCTGGTCCGTTATTTCCAGTCGACCACCTCGGGTCTGATGGGCCTCTATGATCTCTTCGCCGGCGGCGCCTTTCACCGCGCCACCGTCTTCGCCCTCGGCATCATGCCCTATATCTCGGCCTCGATCATCATCCAGCTGCTCGGCGCCGTCGTGCCCTACTTCCAGAAACTGCAGAAAGAGGGCGAACAGGGCCGCAAAAAGATCACCCAGCTCACCCGCTACGGGACGGTCGCCATCTCGGCCCTGCAGGCCTTCGGCGTTAGCATCTTCCTCGAGAGCCTGAACTCCTCGGCCGCAGCCTCGACCGAGCTGATCGTGCCGCAGCCGGGCTTTGCCTTCCGCTTCATCACCATGCTGGCCCTGACCGCCGGCACGGTGCTGATCATGTGGTTCGGCGAGCTCATCACCGAACGCGGCATCGGCAACGGCATCTCGCTGATCATCTTTATCGGCATCGTCGCGCGCTTCCCCAACTCGATCTTTTCCGAGATCCAGCAGGTGATCGCCGGCAACCGCACCATCCTGGTCGAGATCGTCCTCTGGGTCCTATTTGTCTTCACCGTGGCGAGCACGGTGCTGCTCACCCAGGGCACGCGCAAGATCCCGGTGCAGTACGCCAAGCGCGTTGTCGGCCGCAAGATCTACGGCGGGCAGAGCACCCATATTCCGCTCCGCGTCAACACCGCGGGCGTCATGCCGATCATCTTCGCCCAGTCGATCCTCTTCATTCCGCAGACCATCATCCAGTTCTTCCCGAACAGTGATTTCATGGTTTCGCTGAACCAGCTCTTCAGCTACCAGTCCTCGTTCTACTGGCTGCTCTACGGTCTGATGATCGTCTTCTTCACCTATTTTTACACCGCCATCGCCTTCAATCCGGTCGATGTGGCGGACAATATGAAAAAGTACGGCGGATTTATCCCGGGCGTGCGTCCGGGCAAAAAGACCTCCGAGTTCATCGATCATATTCTGACGCGGATCACCCTGCCGGGTTCTGTTTTCCTGGCGATCATCGCGATCCTGCCGGCCTTCATCGCCAAGCTGACCAATGTCGGCTACGATTTCGCCAGCTTTTTCGGCGGCACCTCGCTGCTGATCGTGGTCGGTGTGGCCCTGGATACCCTGCAGCAGGTCGAGTCGCATCTGCTCATGCGTCACTATGACGGCTTCCTCAAGAGCGGCAAGATTCGCGGCCGCCGCCGCTTCTAGGACCGGAGAGGAAGAGAGAGCATGAGACTGGTTTTTCTCGGCGCCCCGGGTTCGGGCAAGGGTACACAGGCGGTCTGGCTGCGCGACAAGTTCGGCATACCGCAAATCTCCACCGGCGACATCCTGCGCAAGGCGGTCGCCGATGGCACCGAGCTGGGCCGCCAGGCCGACGCGATCATGAAGAGCGGCGCCCTGGTCTCCGACGAGCTGATCATCGCGCTGGTGCGCGAGCGCCTCAGCCAGCCGGATTGCGCCCCGGGCTTTATCCTCGACGGCTTTCCGCGCACGATCGCCCAGGGCGAGAGTCTCGATACCATGCTCGGCGCCAGCCAGGCGATTCAGAGCGCCATCTTTTTCGATGTCTCCGAGTCGGAGATCATCCGGCGCCTGACCAGCCGGCGCACCTGCGCCAGCTGCGGCCGCATCTACAACATCCACTCCGATCCGCCGCCCGCTTCCGGTCTCTGCGGCAGCTGCGGCGGCACGATCATCCAGCGCAAGGATGATTCGGAAGAGACGGTGCTGAACCGCCTCAAGGTGTATGAAGAAAAGACCGCGCCATTAAAAGAGTTTTACAATAAGCAAAAAAAGTTGTATATTTTACGCGCCGAACAGCCGGTGGACCGGGTCCGCGCGGAACTGGATACCCTGATAGCCGGACTGTAACAGCGATGATCACCATCCGCAGTGAGAAAGAGATCGAGCTGATCCGCCAGAGCGGCCGGATCCTGGCAGGCGCCCTGCGCCTGGCGGAATCCCGGATCGCGGCGGGACTGGTCACCGGCGAGCTCGATACCGAGATCGCCGCCTATATTCGCGCCCAGGGCGGCACCCCCGCTTTCAAAGGCTACAACGGCTATCCCGCCAATACCTGCATCTCGATCGACGCGCAGGTGGTGCACGGGATACCGGGGCATCGGGCGCTGCAGGAGGGGGAGATCGTCAGCGTGGATGTGGGTGTTCTTTTGCATGGGTACTATAGTGATGCCGCCCGCACCTTCGCGGTGGGCGCGGTGGATGCGGAGAAGCAGCGGCTGATGCAGGTCACCCGCGCCTCCCTCGACAAGGGCATAGCCGCCGCGATCGAGGGTAACCGCCTCTCCGACATCGGTCATGCGGTGCAGAGCCATGTGGAGGCCGCCGGATTTTCGGTGGTGCGCGATCTGGTCGGGCACGGTATCGGCCAGGCGATGCACGAAGAGCCGCAGATTCCCAACTATGGCGTACCCGGCCAGGGCCCGCGCCTCAAGGAGGGGATGGTCCTGGCGATCGAGCCGATGGTCAATGCCGGAGGCTGGCAGGTGCGCACACTCGAGGATGGCTGGACGGTGGTTACCGCCGACAGCAAGCCCTCCGCCCATTATGAACACACGGTTGCCATCCGCAAGGGCGCCGCTGAGATACTAACGCTGGAGTAGAACAGGCCTTTATGCCAAAAGAAGCTTCGATCAAGATCGATGGCGTCATCCTGGAAACCCTGCCCAACGCATCCTTCCGGGTGGAACTGGAGAACGGCCACAAGGTATTGGCCCATATCTCCGGCAAGATGCGGATGCACTTTATCAAAATTTTGCCGGGCGACAAAGTCACGGTCGAATTGTCGCCCTACGATCTGTCCCGGGGACGGATCACCTATCGCTTCAAATAAGCTGAGAATTCTAGGTCCGAGGTAAGCAATGAAAGTCAGATCATCGGTAAAAAAAATCTGCGATAGCTGCAAAATCATACGCCGCAAGGGTACGATTCGTGTTATCTGCAAAAAGAATCCCCGGCATAAACAGCGTCAGGGATAATTTCCATCTAAACAAAGGAGAGTGCTTTGGCTCGTATTTCAGGCATAGATCTACCGCGCGACAAACGCATCGAAGTGGCCCTTACCTACATCTTTGGTATCGGCATCACCACTTCGCGCGAGATCCTCGAGAAGACCCGGATCAATCCGGATACGCGCGTGCGGGACATGCAGCCCGATGAAGTGGCCAAGATCCGCGACCTTATCGCGAACGACTACAAAGTGGAAGGCGCCCTGCGCAGCGAGACGCAGATGAATATCAAGCGCCTCATCGATATCGGTTGTTACCGGGGCATGCGTCATCGCCGCAATTTGCCGGTCAGAGGACAGCGGACCCACACCAATGCGCGCACGCGCCGGTCACGTCGCGGCGGCGTCGGCATTCGCAAGAAAAAATAAGCATGGTAAACGGCTTTTATTCCAGAGAGGTGTGCATTGGCTAACCCCAAAAAGAAAACCACCAAGAAACGCGAAAAGGTGGAAGCGAACGGCGTCGCTCATATCCGGGTGACGTTCAACAACACCAACATCACCCTGACCGATATGTACGGCAATGTGATTTCCTGGGCCACCGCCGGACGGGCCGGTTTCAAGGGCTCGCGCAAGAGTACGCCCTTCGCCGCGCAGATGGCCGCTGAGTCGGCTGCCAAAGAGGCGATGGACCTCGGTCTGCGTCGCGTCGAGGTCCTGGTCAAGGGCCCCGGTTCAGGACGCGAAGCCGCGGTGCGCTCGCTCCAGGCCGCCGGTCTCGAGATCAGCTCGATCAAGGATATCTCGCCCATCCCGCACAACGGCTGCCGCCCGCCGAAACGCCGGCGCGTCTGATCGCCCCTCGGGAGCGAGGTTAGAGGTTACTTTTCAATCGTTGCATACGATATGCCTGTCCCCGCGCGGGACTTTATGAGGAGGTTCCATTTTATGGCAAGAGACACTGGAGCGGATTGCAAACTTTGCCGTCGCGAAGGCATGAAGCTCTTTCTTAAGGGCACCAAATGCACCAGCGACAAGTGCACCTTTGACAAAAAAGGTTATGCCCCGGGGCAGCACGGTCGCACCCGCCGCTTCAAACAGTCCGAGTATTCGGTGCAGTTGCGCGAAAAACAAAAGGTGAAACGCATCTACGGCCTGCTGGAGCGCCAGTTCCATACCTACTTTGAGCGCGCCGAGCGCCTCAAGGGCATCACCGGCGAGAATCTGCTCCGGTTGCTCGAAACCCGTCTCGACAATGTCGTCTATCGCCTCGGGCTGGCACCCTCGCGCACGACCGCGCGCCAGCTGGTGCGCCACCGCCACGTCATGGTCAATGGCGAGCTGGTCGATATCCCCTCCTACCAGCTCAAGGCCGGCGATGAGATCCGCATTCGCGAAAAAAGCCGCCAGCTCGAAGTCATCCACAGCGCCATGAAGCGCGTGCGCGACGGCAAGATGGTCTCCTGGCTCGCCCTCGACAAGGCCCTGATGCAGGGCACCATCCTCGAGCAGCCGGCGCGCGACGCCATCCCCGTGGATGTCAATGAGAAACTAATCGTTGAGCTCTATTCCAAGTAGGGGCTCCCGGCTCCGCCTGGCAATAGCCGCAGTCAACTTAATTTGATAATGGAGTTCTAAATGGCTTTACCAAGTTTTCAGATGCCCGAAAGCATCGAACTGGACGAGTCAACATATACCAACACCTACGGCAAGTTCATCGTTCAGCCCCTGGAACGCGGTTTCGGCGTAACCATCGGCAATGCCTTCCGCAGGGTCCTGCTCTCTTCCATCCCCGGCGCCGCCATCACCACCTTTCGCGTCGACGGCGTGCTGCATGAGTTCAGCACCATCCCCGGGGTGAAGGAGGACGTCTCCACCATCGTCCTCAACCTCAAGCAGGTCCGGCTGAAACTGATCGATAAAAAGCCTGACAAGATCACCCTGCATCTCAAGGGCCCGAGGGTTTTTACGGCCCGCGATATCCAGGAACAATCGACCGACTTTGAGATCCTCAATCCCGATTGGCACATCGCCACCCTCAATGATGAGGCGGATTTCAGCATCGAGCTGCGCATCGGCCGCGGCCGCGGTTATGTCCCGGCTGAGGAGAACCGCCAGCCCGATCTGCCCCTGGGCACGATTCCCATCGATGCGGTCTTCACCCCGATCGTGCGCGTCACCTACACCGTCGAGAACACCCGCGTCGGCCAGCGCATCGATTACGAGCGCCTGATCCTCGAGATCTCGACCGACGGCAGCATCACCCCCGATGATGCCCTCAGCTTTGCCGGCAAGATCCTGCGCGACCATATCCAGCTCTTCATCAACTTCGATATCGACACTGAGGAAGAAGAGTCGCAGGAAGTGGACGAGGAGTCGATCCGCATTCGCAAGCTCCTCAAGATGAGCGTCGACGAACTCGAGCTTTCGGTGCGCTCGCACAACTGCCTGATGGCGGCCAACATCAAGACCATCGGCGACCTGGTGCGCCGCGACGAGCCGGAAATGCTCAAGTTTCGCAATTTCGGCCGCAAATCCCTCTCCGAGCTGACCAAGATCCTCGAGGAGAAGGGCATCACCTTCGGGATGGATGTGGACAAATATCTTAAAAAAGGCGACGATTAATACTGCAGCCATCCTGCATGGCTTTGCATAAGCAGAGGATTCCATTCATGAGACACGGCAAATCTGGAAGAACATTAGGCAAAACCCACAGCCACCGCAAGGCGATGATGGGCAATATGGCGGCCTCGATCCTGAGCCACAAGAGCATCATCACCACCACGCCCAAGGCCAAGGAGGCGCGCGGGGTTGTCGAACGGCTGATCACCTTCGCCAAGAAGAATGACCTCGCCGCCCGCCGCATGGTCATGCGCACCATCAAGGACAAAGAGCTGGTCCGTGAGCTCTTTGACGAGATCGGTCCCAAATTCGCCGACCGCAACGGCGGCTATACGCGGGTGATCAAGCTCGGCAACCGCCAGGGCGACGGCGCCTCGATGGCGATTTTCGAGCTGGTCGGCTACGAGGGCACCAAGGCGGCCAAGATCGAGAAGCAGCGCCAGAAACGCGAGGAGAAGGTGGCCAAGAAGAAGAAAGAGATCGAAGAGGCCGCCGCTCAGGCGCAGCAGCAGCAACAACAGCCGCAGGATGAGGAAGAGGCTCCCAAGAAGTAATCTCTTCGGGCAGGTTCTGCAGGGCCATCGCAAGATGGCCCTTTTTTTATCCCCGCCCCGTCTCGCGCCCACCTGAATCCTCAGCCAGGCGGGGACGAGAAAAAAACGGGCTCTCACCAAGGCACGGAGCCACCCCCCCCTCTGGTTCCCACCCGCTGCCTCCTCTGGTGCCCACCTGAACCCTCACCGGGCGGGACCGAGAAAAAAGCGGGCTCTCACCAAGGCACGGAGCCACAAAGAAAGCCAAAGAATCTGGTTCCCACCCGCCCCGTCTCACGCCCACCTGCCACTCCCAGCTCGCGCCCACCCGACTCGTCTCGCGCCCACCTGAATCCTCAGCCAGGCGGGGACGAGAAAAAAGCGGGCT
>Ga0116171_10002790_pt1 | contig 16406 bp, 32 predicted proteins | sample AD_JPNHW2_MetaG_FD_89798 | JGI IMG/M metagenome (GOLD analysis project Ga0116171, IMG submission 89798) | Active sludge microbial communities of municipal wastewater-treating anaerobic digesters from Japan - AD_JPNHW2_MetaG | ecosystem: Engineered > Bioreactor > Anaerobic > Digestate | place... | reverse complement strand
TGACGATATAAATGCTTTGGTCGGTAGAACTCTTGGAAGAAATTATGGTAAAATTGAGAGGTTGGGCCGTCCGATACCGTCATACGACTGTCATACGGCGATACCTTGAAACTATTTATAACTGATGGTTACCAAGTATGATGAAATCGATAGCAAGAGCTACCAAGTGTGATGAATGAGGAAAATCGATACGCTATGACTGGTTTTATTGAGCCTGCCAAATCGATTTTAAAGGGTACTTCTCGGACTGGCTTGATGGATTATACCTGGGGCCTGAAGATGGCCCTGGAGAGATCAAATGGTTATGAATTCAAATCTAAAAGGTAAACCATTTCCTGATAGTGATTTTTGAGAGGTAAAAAAACAGTCTAAAGAACACGAATACACGCAAACGCACGGTATGACCAAGACGAAATGAGTTCTATTTGATCAACTTTAGAAAGGATTTTATTAGAGAAAATAGAAGATACTTGAGAAAGATTTTTGAGATCGTAAAAACACGATAAAAACCGATCTTCCTAAAGATTTGAAAAGAAATAGCAGAAAAGCCCCAAATAACGCCGTTAATCTAAAATATTTAGGATGTGTAGAGGGAGGGTTTGCAAACTCAATCAGATCAGAGACTATAGGAATACGCAAAATCCTCCGCCCAACCCCATGCTTTACGGGCCGGAAAAGTTTGCCAAAAGAGCTTTTCAATTTTACTGATAGCGATTTGAGATGGATTAAGATAAAATAGGAATTTTAGGAAGTTTGCTTGAGGGATTCTTTGCAGGCTGAAATCTGGTCGAGGAGTTCAAACCATTCAGTAAGCTTGCCGAGACGAACTGCAGAAATGCCTGAGTTGTAGAGGATGCCTACGCCTGGATAGAAGAAGTCAATTGCATCACGATCATTATCGAGGATATCAGACTCAAGGCAAACTGATTGGCTCTCTAAAAGATCGACTTTGCCAATGTACTCCCACCGAGGAGACCAAAAGCACAGAGTAACCAGAGACGGATTGCACTCTGGCTTTGAGAAGCGCTTACGGATTAACTGAAACATGAGGATCACACCTTCTTGGGGCAGGCAAGAGTATTGATATGGAAATGCTTCTGAGCATATACCTTCATGGAATGATCCTTGCTAAGAAGTACCTCCCTAACTGGAGACGCTACAAGCTTCCGGCCATCATTACAGACAAATCCTTCATCAACAAGGTCATGAAGGAGAGCATGAAGAGCATCAGGACAGAGGGATTCATCCTCAACGAATTTGGCTATAATAGAATCAGCTTGAAGACCAAACACGCCAGGGTTACTATTTAGATAAGACTTGAACCTAGTTTTAAGACTTTCATATTCATTATCTGCCATAAAATTACCTTTTAATCTGCTGTGTGAGAGAGTCCCGACCAGAGGGTGATAAACCTGGGCCAGCAACCAGGAAACGAGGCCAATGGCCGGGATGGACACGGCGAGATTCGAACTCGCGGCCTCCTGCTTGCAAAGCAGGCAATCTACCACTGATATACGCGCCCTTACTGGAGATGTCCGACATACGGCTTTTGGGAAAGGTCAGCACCTTATTTCTCATAGGGAATTTCGGCCATCAATGCACTTAAGCAAAGCCTCCGATACCCTCGGAATTTTCGATTCGGCACTTACTCCAGCATTAGTTTTGTGGCTGGCCCTTGCGGACGGTCGCTGCCACCTGGACTCCTTGGCGACTTTCCTCTATTGTATCGAGTATCGGCCACCGATAAGAATGCATGAAGATGTCTCCTGAGATGCTTCGAGCCGAGCTTCAACGGTCCAGATACCGCTGGCATGTTTGAAGACCAAACAAGCCCACGCCTATGGCGTTTTCTAGCATCTCTCTCGCGCTTCCCAGGTCTTTTCTGCATCGGACGGTTACCTCTTATCTCTACTCCGTGGAGGCGTGTACTTACCACGCCGCAGCCACAAAAGCCACCGATGGGATTCGAACCCACGCACTACAGATTACAGGTCTGTCGATCTACCAGGCTGAACTACGATGGCTATGATGGATTACGCTGTGAAATCTTACTTCTGAGCTTACTGAGCTTTGATTCTTGATAATGCTTTAGGATATCATATCCACCCTCGGCAATGACTTGGTTATTGAAGGCATCAATAATGTATCCCAAATGCCCCAAAGACACAGAAAGGGCTGTATCATTCCCTGGGTGCTCACGACAAGAGAGCATGAGAGGGATAAGCCGGGATACTGCTTCAACAACGAGGTCTGAGTGAGACAATGGCTGAATGCTACAAGGGCAAGAATTTTCGAATAATATCCCAGTTACACACAACTTAACAGAGTCTACGAGGATTCCAAGGTCCACAGCCTCTTCGATCATATGGGCATAATTCTCTTGGCTCTTGTTATACCGATACTTGTTAGCAGCCTGGAAGAACTCACCGGCTTCCTCAATGAGCTTATCTTCTCGATTTTTGCGGCCCCATAGAGCTTGAGCCTGAGAAAGAACATCGATATATTCCATGATTGACCTCGGAGGCGAAGCAGGCCAGAGGAAAGAGAGTTGAACCTTCCGGCCTGCCAGGCTTATGCAAAGAGTGTTGATTACGAATGCCTACTCAGGAGAACAGGACTGTCCTACATCACAGCCCTGGTTGGGACCTGAAGTGCAGACACATCCATTCGGAGAGAGCCCATCTGCAGTCTTCTTCATTTCTGCAGAGAGCTTGAGCATTTTCTCCCTGAGATCTGATTTGACACCCTTCTCGCGTGCCATTTCAGCCAGAGAGTCCGCTTCACGATAAATATCCCTAAACACACCAAAGTTATCCATGATTTAAGCCTCGATAATATAGTGATTATGCCTGGGGATTTAGTCGGGTGACAGATTCCCAGGCAATCTCACAAGAAAAGAGAGGGTAAAACAGGATATAAATGTTGCTGCTCTAAAGCTTTCGGAGGGTAATTCCAGCAGATTCTAACACCTCCTGGGATACATAATAGCCAGGAACATAGGGCTGGAGATAGACAACCTCGCGAATTCCAGCCATTACAATAGACTTTGCGCACAGAATGCAAGGCGAATGTGTGCAGTAGATTGTTGCTCCCTTGAGAGGAATGCCAAGTGATGCGGCCTGAATTATTGCATTGCTCTCAGCATGGACAGCTCGACACTTCTCCCAATCAGATCCTGGGATGGGTTTACAACACCCAACATCTATGCAATGAGGCTGGCCGGGTGGCGAACCATTGTAACCGGATGAGATAATCCTATGTCCAGAAACAATGACAGCACCGACTTGGTGATGAATACAGGTGGCACGGGATGAGACTGCCTGAGCAATAGACATGAAATAATGGTCAAAATCTGGTCTTTCTTGAATGTCATCTTGCATGTTAAGTACCTCGATACTTTTTGGGAATTTCATAATTGGAAGGTAGCGGGGGGATGTATAGGTCTGGGTCTTCAGGAAACCATCTCTTGCAGGAAACGGGAATAGGAAATAACCCCAGGAGACCGCATTTAACCTTCCGTTCGCCACAAGAGACTACAAACCTGTGGTCTACAATACAAGTAGAGCAATCCTGGGGATAAGGTGGGTTAGTGCCGTAGGTTGAACTATCGATCTGACTGAACTTATCAAGAGTAGACTGCATTTAGCACCGCTCGAATGATACTACCCACACTTCAGAATCAAGGTCCAAGGAATGATTTATTCGCTTCCATTCGGCAAAATAACCCTCACGAGAGTTGTAACCCTCAGCAATAGAATCCTCTATGGTGATGTCTCCAAGGCGCTCCTGACGGACGGATAGAATACGGACCTGGGCAAAATAATCAGTAGAGAGCATCAGGATCTTGCATTTGTGGACTGATCCGACTTTGACTCTTGGCTTCTTCCAGGAACGCCTGGTCTGGGTCTTCAGTCCACGAAGAATGAGGTCAATATGCTCACGCTTGAATAGGAGCAAGGGGTATTACCTCCTTATTCTTGGTTAATTTTATGGCTTCATCAACGAATGCCTGGAGAACGGCTATGTGCTCGGAGGAGTTCATGGAAAATTCCTTGTCAAGCTCCTGCATAGCAGCAATGGCAAACTGGAATGAGGCAATACTACCGGAAAATTTAGTGATAAGCTCTTTCCTACCACGGATTGACCGGGCTTCAGAGAGCTGGGACTTAAGGACTACAATCTCCTTTTTAAGATCAGCTTTGGTGGCTTGGCGAATGAGAATCACCTATGGGACAAAATTCATTAAATGATTCCTTGGGAACCTCTGAAGCGACTGGGATATTGACATCCTCAGTGGTGGCTGCACCTAGCTCATGGCGATGCCTCCATACGATCTTTTCACCATTGAAAGTCTTGATGGGATTTGCCGGCACAATATCTTTACCATTGAATTTGATGGGCTTGGGCAAAATCACATCAGAAGCATTGAAGGATACTTTGAACATCTTAGATTTACCACGGATCTTAAGTATCTTGCCGCGATATACCTGGCCAAGATACCTAACAAGACACGGACTACCAACCTTAACTAATACCATTATTAAATCGCCTTCCAGTAATTGACTTTGCACCTGACTGAACCACAATTCTCTACACGGGCCTCTTTTGAGATGAGCCTGTCACGCCTCAAGCAGCGAATTGCATCCTCAACATATTTGGGCTCGCAGTGGTCAAGAACATTACAGATATCAGAGACACACATAAAGTCTCCATTTTCCTTGAGGACACCATGGACTTTCTCAGCCCATGTAGGCCCAACGACAACTACTGCCATTTTGAACTCCTGAGCTTAGGGAAATCTGACTCATAGACATGTGCTGAGAAGCTCGTGCAGGTGAGGATACCATAACCGCACCCAATAAGATCAGCAATTTGCTGCTGGAGCATCCCAAAGGCCCGGAGGTTGGGATAAAGAGCACTGCCATAATCATGGCTACGGAATACGAGAGACATGTTAAGCAGATGTTTCCGGAGCTTGAGGTCAACTATGACACAGCAGGGAGGGTCCTGCTCAAATAGCCTCTGAGGAGATCCAATCTTCATGGTAGCCTTACGAGAGCTGGGGTCTTCCTTGAGAATCTCAACAACCCTGGCTATCTGGTCTACAGGCTCCTGCAACTCACTGCCATAGGTATAAGTGAATCCGTCCGGGATTATCTTGCCAAGGATCTCCTTGTCTGCATAGGCCCGGATAGCCACCTCTGATGTCCACTCAGTTGACTGTGGAACGGTAGGATCAAGAGGATTGATTATGACAAGGTTCATGAACTGGATCTCAGCAGTCCTTACAGGCCGGCCTCCAGCAATGACAGTTACAGGATATCCATATTTTGAGATGGTATCAAGGGCCAATATATGTGCAGAAGCACACGAATACGCTTCAATGAAATGACCTAATTCATAAGGCTTATTTATCGGCATTCAGCCACCAACCTTCATAGCAGTCAATTGTATGGATAAATCCAAGGTGCTCGACATCATAAAAATCCCACCTGAACGATAGGCAGATTTGATATATAAGTGCCTCTGCATCAATAACGACTTGAATAAAGTCCCTGGATATACAGATAGAATCTCCAGACATTAAGAGAAGTATCTTAGAACATGCAGACGCGAGCTGAGAAAGCTGTTGGTTAAGAGTGTTCTGAGGGTGCCAGATTACCCCTGAATTATAAGAATGATATATTAAAGATTCACTGCTACAGAGCAGAGTAGGGTTAAAGGATGGCTGCCCTAATGAGGGGTAATCAAACCCTTGAATCCCATACTCCACCTCAATGAGTCGGAGCTGCATGATGGCATCCCCAAGGTCAGTCTTGATCTCAGCAAGATATAGTCTGGAGTCCTCCGGGAACCTCACAGATCGGCCATAGGTGCGAATAATTTTTCCAACATTGCCAAACAGGTAAGTAGCACGGAGAAAGGGATTTGGGTTATCCTTCTCCTTTTTTGAAAGGATGAGACCATAGTTGATCATGAAACCTCCCTGAAAGTGATAGCTGAAGTAGGTAGATCTACAACAGAGCCATCCTCAAGCTCCAACTTAATGCGAATGGAATTACAAAGGACGATGGTAGCTGCAAACCTGACAGATACACGATCACCAGGATAGAGGTAAGTCATAGATACTTAGACCACCGTTTACTATTTAGCTGGCGGGAGGAAGCCCTCTGAGAGATGCGATCTGCCTTTTCACGGAGTTTCTTAGACCGTTCCTCATCCTTAGAAGGATGTGGTACTTTGAATACATGGGAACCGCATTCTGTATCTCGTTTTCTATATGAGCTATGATAAATATGTTCCACTGATATCACTCCCAATCAAGGCTCTCAATGATCTCAGGATCAGCAGCCTTAAGAGCATCGAGAAGGGCCTCAATGGCATCAAGAGGAGTTTCAGAGAACCCTGCAGCTACCTCTGCAGGGAATTCTGGGCCGAGCCTTGCACAATACTGTTCTCCATCATTATATACTGAAATTTGTTGCATCTATACCACCAATGATAAATCTTGTAGCTCATAGGCATATGAGGTTTTTACAGTGCAGTATTTGTTCAACTCAGTTTCACCAATGATCTTCTCAGACCTGCCAACTGGGATCGATGCTATCTTGATGAGATCAGGATATACTTTAAGAATGGCCTGAGTCCTAACCTCCCTTTTGTTAGTGGGCGTTCTGAGAAGCTTCCAATGACCTTCACGATATGAGTCACCGCTTTTCTTCAAAGCTTTAAGGAATTGGTCTTCATGGAAGGTCACAGTTGAGACGATCTGCTTGAGCAAAACATCATACTTGAGAGCAGCATCTTCCCGATCCTTGCGGAGCTTGTCAATCCCATACGCAACTTCGAGAGAGGCTATATCTGAATCGATAGACTTAATTTTTTTCTGTATTGCCGCAAGAGACTCAAGCGGCCCAATCTGGATTACTTCAGAATTTATCATATAAACACCCGATGTTATTAAAATGTTTGAATTTAAGATTATAAGGCAATTACCTGCGCCTCCTATTACGGGAATGGGAATCAATGGCTCTGATGCGAGCCTCATACTCAGAGAGATTTTGGATTGTAACTGGGTCTGCGAAATACGCTGCTGCCTTATCGGCCCTATACTCTTGCAAACTCATAGGCATTTATCTGTCACCCGTTAACCTTAGTTTTGACATTTACCTATAGGTTTTATGACGATATAAATGCTTTGGTCCATTTTGCAGATAACGATTACATGAGTATTACAAGCGTAATTCAGGATAATGGTTACTGTAGGGAGGATGAGTCCCTACAGCAAAGTCTTCCGCCAAGGTGAACTATGCGCTACTCAGCCCTCCGGGCCGAGATTTTTGCGTTCAACAACGATTCCTTTTTGAACTCAAGTCTTCGCATTTGTTACACCTTCTTAGCCTCGCCTTGTGGGTCATTGGCCTGGTTGATCTGGAGCTGCATAGAAAGGAAGTCACTGAGGCGAAGGGCTACGAATGGCTCAATACCATCCTTAAAGAATACAAGCAATGGGATAGAATGAGCCTCATTTGCTCTGGTGACACACTGATCTAGTGCATCATAGATCTGGAATGACTTGATTTTGGCCTTCTTGAATGTGACGTAAAACCTAAATCTGGTTGCTAAGTTTTGCATATCCTGGAAATCGCTCCTCCGAAGGGCTACGAAAGCTGGATGGTTATTTCGCCGAAAAACGAGGAGAGGACGACGATTACACTCTTGAGCATTGGTAATACACTGAGATAACGCATCATAGATGACCAAGGATGCTGGCTCCTGGCGCTTGCACTCGATCCCGAAATCAAACTTCTTGCGGGCCTCTGGAGAGAGGTACAAGTCACAGCCTGGTACGCCAGATGGAGTGCTAAGGATGTCGTCAGGGTTTATGCCGAGGATACTTACGAGAGATGCCTTGACATCCTTTTGAAATGCAATGCCCTTAGCTTTTTTTGTCGCCGTGGTCTTTGCTACCATCAAAATCACTCTCTGATGAGGGGTCTTGGTCAATACACCGATGGAAACCTGGATGTAAGCTGGCAGGATGAGCAGATTCAGATTCATGGAGTTCCTGAAAACGCCTACTAAGCTCAGGGTTGTTAATGGGATGAGTGCCTCGTATCATCCCGGTAAGCTGATTGGCATCAAATCTGTGGGGCTGGCCATCAGGCCCGAGAACATAGGACTGGCCAGATTCATCCTGGATGACTGGGATGGCATCAGCTCCTGTCAAAACTTGGATGGTTGGAATGCCAACAGGCGAGATTGAGACATCGATTATGACGAACCTCCGAGCAAATGGAGTGTCATAAAATGATAACTCAGGTCCAAGTTCCATGAAATCAATCCTGCTCAATTCGAGGAGCCATTAAATAGGTCATTTCTACTGGAGATCCTGAAACTGCCTCGTTGAGGTTGAATAACATCCTCATGGGATAATCCTGGCCAAGCTCAAGTTGAACCTCAGAGACCTTCTTAGATGCCTCGGACATATCATCTAAGTAGTCAAGAGAGAAGAGAGAAGATGCCTCACCATCCCTGAACCCCAACAACTCTGAAGAAGGAATCTTGGCTGTTACGCCTGAGAGGTTATCTCCTGCATGGGCAACAAACGTAGAATCAGTTACACCAAGACGGATATGATCACCGACCTTGAGTGAAGCCTTTATTATCTTAAGGAATTCAGGGCCAGAAATCTTGACCATACAAGGAAGGTCTATCTCTGGTATCCTGGGCTCTGCCCTGATAGCAGTAGGATCAATCAACGAAATGGTCCATTTGAGGTTGCCAGAACTGAGATTAAGACGGTTATCTTCAGAGATCTCCAGGGTGACATTATCTGATTCGTCGGATGAGCCTACGATGTCCTGCAGGCGGATGATATCTAAACCGATTAATCCAGTGGTCGCTTTGTAGTATTCGAAGGCCGAATCAGGGAGGCTAACGGAGGTCATAAGGACGTTAGCTGGATCAACACACTTGATGGTGATTCCTGTATCAGTGATGGCAAACCTGGCCTCCTCGACTGTAGAGGCTAAAGAGTCAAGCACAGATTTAAAGAGCTTTGACTTAATTACAGCTTTAAACATGATTGGTCAATCCTCAATTAATCTTTTAGCATTTGTATTTTTGGGTTATTTCTCTATTCCTCGTAGTCCATGAGTATCTTGACATGCTCGGCAGTAACATTCTGGGCATCAATGATGTCAGTGTAGAGGTCCGGATTCTCTGCAAACTGCCTGTCAGTAACGACTACAGACAGGGCCTTCATGATTACTTGTTGGTTGAGGAGAATCCTCAAAGAAACTGAGGCGAAAAAGTAATCTGAAACCCCACGAAACTCATTTCCCGACATCAACAACCTCGATCATTTCCCGGTGGCCATGTTTTCCTGATGGGCCGCAGCCAAGGGTATAGACCCCAGGTGTAAGATCGAGATCTAACTTGAGGCTTTGGTCTCCACGGTGGCTTCCAATTTTCACAAACTCCCCAGATGAACTCTTGAGCCACCAATAACCCTGTCGGCCCTGGCAACGCCTATGGAATGTGGTATTGCTTATGCCGGCATTGGCCTCAATCTGATGGAGTACCAACTGCATCACCACCGATACCTGGAAGAATCGACAAATGAGATAGCCTCCATCCACCGAGGAGATCTATGTAGGTATCATGGGCAGGCTTGCAACGGCCATAGTTCTTGCAGGTTAAAATTGAGCCATCCTTCTGAGTGAAGCAATCAACGCCAAACTCACAACCATCTCCAGGATAATGGACACCTACATTGTGGAGCAGGTCTCTAGCCTGGATCATATGAGCACGGGCCTGGACAACAGACTCGATGTAATTTTGATAGCTGCCAGGGTCGGATTCGGCTTTGCTTAGAAGGTGCCTAAGCATTCTATCGGCAATTCTAGGATAATCATCTAGTGCATCTGACATACTTCCTCCAAAACGAAATTCATTCTCTTTGATCCCTTGTTTCCTTGAGTTCCTATAGGGTTTTTTGACAATATAAATGCTTTGGTGGCAAATGGCGGCTGGAAGTGACTGGGCCGCAGGTACAACGGCGGGGGGAAGGAAGGGGGCAGCGGGGGAAACCTGGGGGGAAAGAATAGAAAGGGCTGGAAGAAGACCACTAAATCCAGCCTTGTGTGCTCATGACTAGATCCTGGTTATTTGCAACAAGAGACAGAAAAGCCATGGATGATACACGACTTTCCTCAAGAGCATGAAGATGATAATCCTCAATCCAGGACTGATTGATAGAGCCTGAATAGACCGCATGAGCTATTGAAAGGATAGAATAGAGATGATTCAAGAGGTAATCACCGCTATGAGTTGTTCATCTGATATTTTGGCGAGCTGAAGAGAATCAAGGTAGATGATGGGCTTCTCAGATACTACAAGTACAGGAGCCTGGAGATCGAATATACCTATACACCTAAGATCAGCAAGACCTTTGGTAGTGGTAAGATCTACCTCTATAAAATCTATGGCATTTTTCTTGAGGACTTCAGAGACATGATGGCAAGCAGGACAAGCAGGAGTGCGGAAAAGTTTCATGGGTTTCATGATCTAATCACCTGGCCAAGAGGATTTGAGATACGGACGGAGCAACTGAGGGCCGGAGGATGGAGATCTGGATCTAGCTCGGGATGAAGGCAAAAGACCTCATTAATGTGCCGGCAGTTGGTCCCTAGCTTGAGGCATGTGAGCCGAAATCCCTTGCAGTCGCAGATCCAAACAAGACCTTTTTTCTCGACAATATGGCACTCGCCTGGGTGGCTATGAGAAGGTACAGAGAATGAGGTATCTGAAATACGATCAGTCATGGAACCTCTGACTTGAGACATTCATCGGCACGATAGGCTTTTAGGTTGGGATCTGAGCAACCATCGAGGTCTAGGGAAAATGCGTTGCAAACTGGAGCTGTATATTCTCCTGGTGTAAGGTGATCAGAAAAACCAAGACAGCCACAGCCATCACAGGTCTTTTCGCCACAATTGATAGCCAAAACAATTTTGTGCATGAAACCCACCACGCTAGGAGTAGGATTCGAACCCACGAGGACACAAAGGCCCACCAGTTTTCAGGACTGGCGCATTACCACTATGCAACCCTAGCAACGCCGGAGACCGGAGTCGAACCGATTCTACGCTTGGAAGCATAACCAGGATAGCAGCCTGGCGCATTTCCGTCCTGCCCCTCCAGCAATAATTCCGCTAGGCCGAGATGTAGCGGTTTGACAAGGGAAACTTGTTTGACGAGAGATTAGTTGCGATGGCAACAATGATATAATCTCTATGGGATTCAGCCTAGCAAAGATTTTGTACTCTCACAAAGATTAAATACCTTTCTAAGACCTTAAGATGACGCAGGATCTTCTGAAGGGTCTACAGATGAAGAATTGATCTGGGATGAATCATCTCCTTCTTCTTGGTGTTCGTCTTCGCCTTCTGCAAATGATGAAAGGTCTGTATTCCTTGGCATATCAGATGAACCATCTGCAAAGTCCGTCAAGGAAGCGTTTGGATTCTTCCTCTTCTCATCGAGGACCTCTGCAACACTGGAGTTGCTTTCAGCAATCTGCTTCTTGAGGCTCTTGAGGGTATCGAGAGATTTTTCGCAGATCTTGCCCAGGACAAGGAGATTGCAGGCCAAGGTCTCAGGTTCTACGCCTTCATCCAATACATCCATACCATCTTTCGCAAGGAAATAAAGATCCTTGAACTTATCATTTATGCTTCCCATAACGATTCTCCTTTTATCTATATAGAATTGTAAACAGCCTTTATTGCTTCAAGATCGCTAACCTGGTAATACCTTTCCCTCTGGCCCTTGAACTGCTTTCGGACCATCTTGATACCAATACGGTTACTGAGATTTGAAGCTGGAACATCGAATTTCTGGACAAGTGACGAGAAAATCACATCTCTACCGGCCTCAAGCTCCGAGATGACATATTCAAGGACATCCTTTACAGCCTTGTCAAACGGTGCAGTTGAGGGAGAGGGGAGGGAGCTGGGGGGAGCCGGAGGGAGCTGGGGGGAGCCGGAGGGAGATTCTGAGACTGAGGAAGAGGATACACCTCTTGTTAAAGATTCGATCAATCTACAGAGGTCTTCATGAGTGGATACTCCAAGATGGAGTTGCAGTTTTGCGGCAAAATCCTCACCAAGAGAGATAGCCCCATATGCCTCTAGGGCTTCATGGATAAGGTCAGTACGAGATAATCCAAGCTCGGAAGCCTTTGAATCCATAGACTCAATCTGCTCTGGAGAGAATCGGATTGATACAACAACTGAAGGCATGATTACACCTGTAATACACAAGGTATTTCAGTATTTCTCCTATAAATTTGAAGGGATACCTTCAACCTTGCCTTTGAACCGCTGGAGAAGATCGGCCTTGATTTCATCAACCGACTTTACGCGACGATAACCTTTCTGGCCAGATTCAATATATGAGTAATCCTTCCAAATGGCCGCAGCCTCGGAGATGCTACTCTGGGGAATCTTGAGGTCAATTGTGATCCGGACGGAGGTACGAAATTCTCCATCAGGAACACCAAGGAAGTACCTCAATAGCCTAAACTCAGATGGCTTGATTCCAAGGCCCTTGAGGAGCTTTTCGTATTTCTCATCATCAGACATATTCATAACACCCGGATTGCTTCTAGGACTTCATCAAACACGGATTCCTTAAGCCCAACGAGGTCATGGGTTGGGTAATATATGATACCTCGACAAGTTGGAAGTCGAGCAGAGGTTATAAGCTTGGCAGAAGACAATTGGTCAGCCATAAGGCTAACCTGGCTTTTGCTTAGTCCTGTAAGGGCTCGGATTGATTGTGGGGTTATGCCATCACGGTTGGTAATGATGGCACCGAGTACCTTAGACTCGGAAGGGTCAAATCCAACTCCCTCGATTGATTCTGCCAACTGTGATATTTTCTGTTTCATCATAAGCTTATAGGTCTTTTGGAAATATAAAGGTTATGGAGCCAGATATAAGGCTCACCTCAAATCACATGGCTGGATTTGGCATTCATCGCATAGTCCTTTGTCTCTCTGATCATCGCATTCAAGAGGCTCAGGTTCATCATCTTCTTCGGAATCTGCACCACAGAATACGCATCCTTCAACATCATAAACATCAACTGGGATACTCCTACCACAGACCTGACACTCATGCCAGCTCATTTCACCACGAATCCTGACCCTCATGGAATTTATGCGCTCAGTCCAATCAGGAAGGATCGCAGGTGAATCGGGCCAGGCACCATCAAATAGACCCTTTTCATCATCTCTGTCACAGATATGTAGCCTGTGAGCAGGATCTGTGATCCCGCTGCCCCAAATGCAGTAGTACCCTGGACCAAATGACTGGGCTATATCTTCCGTCTTTGCCCAGGTCCAGACCTCGACTTGATCATAGCTCCAGACAGTTGAAGCCCACTTGAGGAGCTGCATGATGTAGGTTTCCGGAAGATCTTCAAGGTCATTTCCATAAATCTCTACAGTGATGGAGCCATCAGTAATCCAGACACAGGCCCCATTGTTTTTAATATCGCCATCTCCAACATGTTTCACGTTTACACATCCCTTAGTTCAAACAAGTGCCTATAGGTTTTGTGACAATATAAATACTTTGGTTAAAAAAGAATATCAAATAAGCCGGAAGAATCCATCTCTGGGCTCGGCAAGGTCTCCATTTAAGCGAAGGCGTTCAATGACCTTGGAAACTCTATCAGAGTCAATGCCAGCCTTGTCAGATTCTTCGAGGATATCGCTTAAAGTCGCAAGACCTGTTGGGCCAGAAAGCTCACGGATTATAGCCCGGATTGTTGTTATCCTGTCTGATGTGGTCTTGGTAAATCCAGTGTCAATCGCCCCAGCATCGGCCTTTCCGGTTTCGGGATCTGTGCCAACACTCTTGAGACAACAGTCAGTCAACGAAACTGCCAGACTTGCATCGGATTCCTCGACGACATCACTGAGCCTGAGACGAGCTGAAGCCTTGGATAGCCTGATGAGGGCCTGGAGCTGCCGGGCTGTGGTCGGAATGGGCTGGCTTGGGCCTGAGTCATACTGAGCCCGTACACTGAGGTAATACGATTGTATTACCTTAAGAGCAGCCTCAGTCATTTTGGGAAAGATGTTCTTGCGAGAGTAGGCTATGTACTTCCTTAGAAGGACTGGATCTATTTTAGGAGTGCAGACGGACTCATCTACATCAGCCATGAGGATGTGACGGGATATGCGGGTATCGAGATCTTTCGAGGGGGTGTCATACAGAACGAAAATGAGGTCAAACCTACTGAGTAACGTAGGCATGAGCTTGATCTGGCTGGAGACCGGCTCGTACCGATCAAAACGGCCTAATTTCGGGTTGGCCGCTGCGATAACTGAACACCTGCAGCGGAGGGTAGCATTGATTCCAGCCTTGTTAACTGAGATAGTCTGCTGCTCAAGACCTTCATGGAGAGCATCACGATCATTGTCTTGCATCTTGTCAAGCTCGTCTATGGCAGCAAGGCCAAGGTCTGCCATAGGGAGGGCTCCGGCTTCAATAGTCCACCTACCATCAGTCATCTCATCTTTGACTGCTGCAGCAGTGAGGCCGGCAGAAGAAGCCCCTTTGCCAGATGTATAGATCCCACGAGGAGATAGCCCAACCACATACTTGAGGAGCTGGCTTTTGGCTATGCCAGGATCTCCGACGAGCAGAATGTGGATGTCTCCCCTGGTATTAGTTCCATCAATATGATGAACCGCAGGAGACGATACCAACTGAAGGGCCATAGCAGTCTTAACATCATCCATGCCATAGATGGATGGAGCAATCGATGATTTGATTTGATCAAGGGCTCCTTCAGAGGCGATATCATGGATTTTTGCTTCATCCCCTGGAGAGATGTCTATCTCCTCAAACTCTCTCTCGATAACCTCAACTGAGACGGCATAAATATAATATTCAAAATCAAGAGTCTCACCAACCTTGGATTTAATCTCATGGATCTTAACAATGCCATTGAGAATGACACGATTCCCAGGAGAGATACCCTCAACAAGATCTCCAGTAAGGATAACTCCTATGTTCTCCGGTAGCTCACCTCCACGGAGATCCTCGGGATTCTCCTGGAGCTGGATAACTCTCTTTGAAGTCTTCTTGGAATGATCCAAGTCACGCTTGAACGGGCCGCTACGATCACAGACCTGGTTTTGACAGACTATGTGGCCATCGGCAGTCTTGGGATGGATGAAAAATGAAAATCCGCACCTCTGGCAGGAGACACACAACTTAGTGATTGCTGTATATGCCTTGGATGCAGACCTAACCATACCTTCAATGGCCAGGAGCTTACCGACATGGACATCACGGATCTTGCGGACCTTGATGCGATTGGGAATGCCAAATACTCGAACAGAAGCATTCTCAACATAGACCTCAAGAGGGGTATCTCCTACAACCTTGAGCAAGGCTGCATCAGCAGCTTCAAGGCTTTGATCAGGGTCCTCAAGGAGAGCATCGGCAGCTTCAGAGCTAAATACTTCGAGTTCTCTGAAGCTTATGACAAGGCTCTGACGATCAGGATAAGAGTCGGCAAGAGCCATGACTGAATCAAACTTGCGATCCCTGAGAAATGACTCCCAGATAGCTGAAAGATCAGTTTGGTTCATAAGGCTCTCCGAAAGTGCCTATTTTCTGCAAGGCAGCGGTATATTCCAACCTTCTTGCCAACTACATCATCGGTGGCCTCAAGGGTAGCACGAGAGCCGCAGTCACATAGGACGGCCTTACAGTCATAGTTCAAGGCTGTCTTGGGTGGCTCCTCATCTACTCCCTGGTTAAGCCAGGCAATGATAGCTTCTCCAGTCTCGGGACCTGGGACGAATCCTTTGTCTTTTGGAAAGAGGCAGGAGTCGTCCTTTTCAGCTATGGCAATCCCATCTATCATTGAGAAGGCCCAGCTAAACTCGAACTCAAAACAATCCCTCATGATGGAGTCGAGAGCTACTCTACGAACTTTGGTCTTGGAATCCTCACCCTCTACCATAGATATACCAGACTTGGTGCGGAGGGTAACGATAACATGCTTAGGAGAGGAGAGGATTGCAGAGATAAACCTGTTATGGAGAGGAGTTATGACGTTCCAGGCTGAGGCTCCATTCCTGTTATTGGATGTCAAATCAATGGAGTCCTTTCTCTCAAGGAGACCACCTGGACCGGCCCATTCATGAGACGCAGAGTCAATGATTATGACATCTATTGGTAGCTTTTCGGCTACAGCTAGAGCCATGACATACTTCTCTACAGTGTAAGGCTCAGAGATGGATGTCACAAGAAAGGGATCTACCTTAACGCCATTGAACTCCATGCCGGCCTTAACCTCCATACGGCCATTCT
>Ga0116171_10002788_pt1 | contig 16418 bp, 15 predicted proteins | sample AD_JPNHW2_MetaG_FD_89798 | JGI IMG/M metagenome (GOLD analysis project Ga0116171, IMG submission 89798) | Active sludge microbial communities of municipal wastewater-treating anaerobic digesters from Japan - AD_JPNHW2_MetaG | ecosystem: Engineered > Bioreactor > Anaerobic > Digestate | place... | reverse complement strand
ATATCACTTGTAGGCCAGGTAGCATCGAACAATAAATTGTCAAAAGTGGACGAAGCTGTGATGAAATAACCCATTTCGATGTTAGGATCTCTACTGATAATGTCTAAAGGATGAGGGTATGCATTTGGAGATGTGTATTGATATTCATAATATCCTTGGTCAACCCATCCATGATTAGAATGAGAAAATGTATAGAGAAGTTGCTTCCTGCCTATTTGATCATAAATGAAATTATACTTTCTATTATTATTATAATTGCTCCACGATTCATCAGTAAATATGACGGAATCAGGTTGAGGCAAAGTACTATAATACATTTTATAGTATTTAGGACGGTCATATGAAAGATAATAATAATATTGAGCCTTATATGTGGGTCTTCCTTGTCCGTCTTTAATGATTGTCATTTTGTAGTACTTCGTTGGAAAATCATAATCATAACGGGTTGTATCTGCCCAGGTTGTATCCGTATAATCGCAAAGATATGTACCACTACCTGAACTGGGAGGGTTATCCCCATAGCCAGTAGAGCTATATGAGTAATAACAGGACACAATTTCAGTCTGAGAATTTGCATGATAATTATATACTTCTTGTGAGTAATAAGTGCCGGAAGGTGATCCATGTTCGATTTCAGAAGTCCCCGTCACACGATATTGTCCCTCATTTTGAGCATATAAATTGATTACCATAGATAAAAGTAAGAAAATAATGGAAAAAACTATCTTGTTATTCATTTGTCTCCTCCCCATTCATAAAATCATTTTAATACAAGGATAAACTATTCTGTCAATTTATTATTTTTCACTTATCGTTAAAAAATAAAAAAATGAATGTGATTGGTTGAAATGTAAATCTCAATTTATCTGCTCGAGTTACTGAAAGCTTATGGAGGAGCAAATGAATGAAAATGCTTCATTAGGAACAACTTCATATCCAATTACTGTAAAAACGGCTGGAGACCTTTGCAATATCCAAAGTAATTTGGCAGCAGACTATGTCCAGATATGGGATATTGACTTGGGAAAAAATGGACTGGACTTGGACAGGGTTGGGGCCCAATCGGTGATGTTGGTAAGCCCTTTCCCTTGTTGCAATTCTGCAGAGCAGAATCATTCGAGGAACTTTCCCCTAATCAAGTGGAATAGCAACATTGCACATCTTACTTCTCCGTAGCTAAGCTGCGCTTCACCATAGTCTATGATTTTTTATTCTTCCAGGATTCATAAAGAATGACAATTCCAATATCTTACTTCTTACTTCTTACTTCTTAGTTATTAGTTTTTAGTTGTTAATTGTTAGTTATCCTCAGCTTCTCATACTGCCTTTTCTGGTAGTCATTGCTTCCCTGATCACATTTTCAATAGCCTGCCAAGGTATTTCATCCTTCAATTTCAGATTGATACTGCCTTTACCCATCTTGATCTTTGGATTATTTTTCCGAAATTCCTCTAAAGAAGGAATGATTCCAGGATATATGGAAACTCCCTGTTTCCAATAACCCAGGAAAATCCAGCCCTTTGTAGTGGTGTAGAAAGGCAATTTATACGATATCTTTATGTTTACATCCGGGAACAGCTTGATAATGAGTTCATGCAGTTCTAGAAATAATTCCCTTCTATCGTCCTGTGTCGAATCGATATATGTCCTGATTTCAGGTATCATATCATTACCTCCAAGTGACCATTCTTCCATATTATACGTGCTATTGCGATAAAAGCAATCGAGAACAAACTTGACTATTCTTATCTTTTCTGGTTTGCATATCTCTAAGGAATGAATGGCTTATGGAAATTATTGCGACAAAGAACGGCTATCAAATCGAGCGTCTGCTGCATTTCAAATGCAATGTGTATCTTGTCAGAAGGGAAGGACACAATATCCTGGTGGATACGACATGGAAGAGGGAGAGAGCTATCCTGGATGGTGCTTTGAAAGAAAGGGGAATCAATACGCTTGATGTGATTATCCTGACACACAGCCACTATGATCACACTGGCAATGCTGCTTTTATCAAGCGGAAGTATGGTGGTGCTCTCTATATTCATGCCAGTGAAGCTGAATATATTAGAAAAGGGAAAATGCCGAAAGTAAAGGGGACGACACCATTCGGGAAAACGATTGCAGCTTTCATTGCACCTCTATTAGTTGGCAGATTTCGATATGATCCAGTTGAACCGGATGTCTTGGTTGAAGATGAATTACTGTTGAGTGAATATGGAAATGAATTAAGACTCATACATACTCCCGGACATACTTCCGGTTCCATAAGCCTGATCATCGATGACGAAATAGCATTGGTCGGGGATTCCATGATCGGTCTGCTTCCCGATAGAATACTACCACCCTATGGTGATGATGAGAAGCAAATACGACATAGTTGGAGAGTTCTTTTAGATACTGGATGCAGTCTATTTCTACCTTCCCATGGCTCAGCAGTACCGAAGGAAGTTTTACTTAAGAATTATATCAATTGTTTTCAATAATTACTCTTTGTTTCGGTGGATGGCGTACGGCATTATTGTAATAAATGAAACCACCGATAGTCCAGGCTACGAGATTGAAACCAGCAACATACCACATATTATACCTGGTTTTCCTGCTTTGCGTGGTATTCAGATCATTCAGATATAACTGGAATTCCCGGTCATTCAACGAACTGATATCAATTGTCTTCACACTGTCACGGGTAATGATCTTTTTACCTGTTCTCATGTTAAAAATCCCGTTTATTGTATATTTATCCGTTACATCATTGCCATTATCATCCATGATATTGAGGATCTGATCCTTTCTAATGAATATGCTATGTTTCCCATCACTCACCTCAAGGCGTTCAGACTCATTTGATACGATGGTCCCTGTTATGGTCTTATCGTTGAGTGTCTTGATAGTCAGGGCATTAGATGAGACAAAAAAACATAATAGAGCAAAGATAATGATCGTGTGCTTCATGTTTTCTCCCAAGAATAATATTTGACATCAATTATGTGATATGATTAAAAATGGTCAAATCATTTATTCTGAGTCTAATCAGTTCGAATATGCAATAGAGGATAACGAGGTAGAAATCTAAGGACAGTTCCAGCGTGAGTATTTTACTGCTAGATAGTAACAATGCGGTCGTAAAAGAGATCAAGCATAATGAGCAGATGCAATCCGGTAATCATCTGCAAAAAGTAAATGTGTCAAGTCTTCCTAAAAGTCTCTATCGTATTTATTACTGGATCGAACAGGATAACGGGAATTTTTTTCTTATGGCGATGTACTGATCCAACGAAATAAAAAGTAAACAGATTCTTCTTCTGTAACTGGCTTACTTTTAAAATTCGGATTAAAGCATAAAGAGGTATTGAGGGCTAACGAATGATCGATTAAGATACTACATTGATATCAATTGTGCGAAAGATATGGAAAGTTAATTCTGCTATAGGCAGTAATATCTTTCAATTTAACTTCGAAAAAAAGATTGACTAGAAATATGTAATTAGATAAAAAGACACAGTGAATAAAAATTAGGGATTTGAATATGGAGGGTGAAATGAAAATCCGAATATATATATTTCTCATTTATTTGAAAAACAACTTATCATTCATTTCAACAAAACTTCTTGCTGCCTTATCTCCCAATTTTTCGGTTTTAATCTACCGCTGTCAGGTAGTAACATAAATGAAGAGAGGGCGTTGGTATCTTTACCAGCATAAACAAATAACACAATAAATTCGGAGTACTTAATGAAAAACACTATTCTTATCCTGACCTTTTTATTATTAGCTTTAGGGCTAGCAGCGCAAACCTTCCAAGGCGATTTGATGACCTTCGGTGGTACAATGTATGGAAATTACAGCAGACCGGCAATTTTGAAGTCTGGTTCAAACCACACCCTTGAACTTCGAACTGATGGATCTCTTGGAGCATGGGGGGATAATAGTTACGGTCAATGCAATGTACCAGCCGGTAAGAACTTCATTTCGTTTGATGCAGGAACCCTTCATAGTGTTGCTGTTAAATCTAATGGCTCTTTAGTGGCTTGGGGAGACAATTCTTATGGACAACTGAATAACGTTCCAACCGGGAATAATTACTGCGCTGTCGCAGCGGGTGGTTTTCACAGTGTTGCTTTGAAAACTGATGGCACATTGGTCGCCTGGGGGTATAACAATTATGGACAGTGTAATGTCCCGGCAGGGAATAACTTCGTGAAAGTAAGTGCTGGATGTTCCTTCAGTCTTGCTATGAGGGCAGATGGCACATTGGTCGCTTGGGGGTATAACGGTTATGGACAGTGTAATGTCCCGGCTTTTACTGGCTTTACAGATATTGACTGTGGCGGATACCATGCTCTTGCTGTACGTAATGGCTATGTATATGCTTGGGGAAATAATGATTCTGGTCAATGCTCCAACAAACCTACCGGTTCCAATTTTGTTTCAGTGTCAGCGGGTTTCTCGCATAGTACAGCCATTACTACCGGCTGTACCTTGTATTCATGGGGAAATAATGATTTTGGTCAATGTACTGGTGGCCCTGTAGGTGGTTCAGGTTGTTTAGGATTTGCAACCGGAGCGTATTTTACGGTCTATGTGAACTGGGATTGGAGTTTGCAAGCTTGGGGAGATAATTACAACGGTCAATGTAATGTACCTGTGAGACCAATCTACAAATTTGTAGCTGCAGGAGGAACGGGAGATCCGCTGTATAGAACCTATAGTCACATGATCGCCATTAAGAATAATAACTCTCTTGCTGCTTGGGGAAGTAACAGCTACGGTCAGTGTGATGTCCCGGCAGGATCAAATTACACCAAAGTAGCTGCAGGCGGTTTGCATAGCCTGGCACTCAAAACTGATGGCACTGTTGTTGCCTGGGGAATGAATAATTATGGGCAGTGTAATGTTCCAACCGGAACATTCATCGATATTGCTGCTGGTCAGTATTTCTCTTTAGGTTTACGTCCAGATGGAACTCTGGTTGCCTGGGGCAATAATGATTATGGTCAATGTAATGTACCAACAGGAACATATGGAAAGATCGCTGCCGGTTCAACACATGCACTTGCAATAAATATGCGGGGTAATGTCGTGGCTTGGGGAAGAAACAACTATGGGCAGTGTACAGTCCCAACAGGTGTATTTACTGCAATCTCAGCCGGAGGTGAATTCAGTCTTGCCATCAGAGGCAATGGCTCTCTAGTAGCTTGGGGATTAAACAATGCTGGTCAATGTAATGTACCTACAGGTAATAATTTTACTTCGATTTCAGCAGGTTGGGATCATTCACTGGCAATTAAAATAATCAATGGCTATGAGAATTATGTTGCCTGGGGATCGAATGCTGTGGGACAATGCAATCTTCCGCCAGCAGATTCTTTTACACAAGTAGCAGCAGGCTGTGGTTTCTCAGCATTACTTGCATACTGGCCACCTAAGAATGAGATAACAAATGTGGGAACAACCGAAGTCATTCCCATCGTATCTCACGTAAAGGCTTATCCTAATCCTTTCAGTATCTCACAGGGAGTAACATTTGAAATACAAATCAAATCTGGCGAAAATGGAACACTAAGTGTTTATAACGTGAAGGGTCAATTAGTGAAAAAGCTCTCAATCAATTCTAGTCAAATGACATACACTTGGGATGGTAAAGATCAATCCAATAAGCAATGCTCTTCCGGTGTATATTTCTACAAAGTTATCACACAAACCATCAATGAGACAAAGAAATTGTTGATTGTGAATTAATCCGTCACTTTAAAATTGTCAGCGCACAGAACAGGGAACTGTTCTGTGCGTTTTTTTACTTCTAGATTAAGGCATAATGTCATGCAGGGAAAAGAAATAAGTTTATTCAAACCATCTCTTTCTACTCTGAAATTCTTACTTCTTAACTCTTATTTCTTAATTGTTTAAAAACTCATATCCGGCTGATCTTCCTATATGTGATACGTTTTGGTATCAGGGCTTTCTCACCCAATCTCTCGAGTTTGTTTTCCTCATAATCACTGAAATTGCCTTCGTACCATTTAACTTTGCTATCACCTTCGAACGCCAGGATATGGGAACATATTCTATCCAGGAAATAACGGTCATGGCTGATTACCACTGCACAACCCACGAATTCAAGCAAAGCTTCTTCCAAGGCATGAATGGTGTATACATCCAAATCATTGGTGGGCTCGTCCAGCAACAGAACATTTCCACCCGTCTGCAGCGTGAGAGCCAGGTAGGCACGATTCTTTTCACCACCGCTCAGGACATTGACCGGTTTGATATGCTCGCGGGATGAGAAGTTGAACTTACTGAGATACTCCCGCACATTGATCTCCCTGTCTCCAATCTTCATCACATCCCTGCCATCACCAATCAGGTCAAGCAGTGACTTCTGTTCATCCATCAAGCGTGACTGGTCAACATAGGAGAATTCCACCGTATCACCAATCGTGAATGACCCGCTATCAGGTTGAATTTTTCCAAGAATCATGTTAAACAAGGTCGTTTTCCCTGCACCGTTGGCTCCAATGACTCCAATGATACCACCAGCAGGAAGATCGAATTCCAGATCCTCGTAAAGAAGTTTATCGCCAAATGCCTTCGATATGCCTTGTGCCTTGATGACGTTGTGACCCAAATGCGGTCCTTTGGGGATGATGATCTGATCTGTGGCGTTTTCCCTTTTATATTCAACGGATGCCATCTTTTCATAATTCACGATCCTGGCTTTGCTCTTTGCCTGTCGTGCCTTGGGACTGCTGCGAATCCATTCCAGTTCATCTGCCAGCGCTTTCTGGCGTTTACTCTCGCTCTTGGTCTCAAGGGCAAGCCGGGCTTGTTTCTGTTCCAGCCAGGAAGAATAATTTCCATGATATGGAATACCCTCACCTCTATCCAATTCCAGTATCCATTCTGCCACATTATCCAGGAAATATCGGTCGTGGGTAATGGCAATGACAGTTCCCTTATAGTTCTGGAGATGATGCTCCAACCAAAGGATCATCTCAGCATCCAGGTGGTTGGTGGGTTCATCCAGAAGCAGGATATCTGGTTCCTGTAACAACAAACGGCACAGTGATACCCGACGCTTTTCACCACCAGAGATCACACTGACATCCATATCAGGCGGCGGACAGCGCAGTGCTTCCATAGCCTGTTCCAAGCGACTGTCCAAATCCCAGGCATTAGATGCATCCAGCTTGTCCTGTACCTTGCCCTGTTCTTGCAGGAGGGAATTCATCTCATCATCGCTCATGGGCTCGGAGAATTTATTATTGATCTCTTCATATTTTTTTAGCAAGTCAATTACATCAGCCACTGCTTCACTGACTGTTTCCAGGACTGTCTTACCAGGAGTGAGTTGAGGGTCCTGTTCCAGGTAGCCGATCGTATAACCTTTCGCCATGGCAACTTCACCGATGTAGTCTTTATCAATACCAGCCATGATCTTGAGTAGTGAGCTTTTACCGGAACCGTTCAAACCTACCACCCCAATCTTTGCTCCATAATAATAGCCCAGATAGATATCCTTCAGGATTTGCTTATTTCCATCGACAACTTTGCCAATGCCATTCATTGAATAGATGACTTTATTCTCTTCCATGAATTCCTCTGTATTTTATGATTTTATTCCTCACTTTTGTAAAGGGAGGATGTCACGGAGTGACAGGAGAGTTAGAAACATGACTTCAAACCCACATAAACTTGCTTAATCTGGGGTTGAAGTCCAAAACGCTTTGTAGATTTGAACAATATTAGTCAGCATAGCGTTTTGAACTCCAACATCTGGGCGGACTTAACCTTGCCATTGCTTTCATTGTCAACTGCTAAAGCTTACTATCAGCCACCTTCAAACCTTGATTACATTTTTAGGATAGGGGTATGGTGTCAAGATAATGAAGGGAGTAGCTTGTAGGGAGTAAACATCGGAGATGTGAAATCCCATAGCCTAAGGTGTAAACCTCAGGATTTGATAACATTATTACCCCCCTTTTCCCTTTCAATAAACCCTTTATGGGTGACATCGCATCTGCGCTCTACTCGTATGTTTCGAAACTGCATGCCATCTGAAGCAGCTTAAAGTGAAGTTCCTGCTATCGTATAATGATGATCCTTACATCAGAGACCTATATAAGGACTTCACCATAAAGGGAGTGGAAGCACAATACACAGTCTCAGGCAGCTTCCAGACACAGACTGAGTTACTAATTAAGAATTATTGAAACTCTTTAATTACGAAGGTTGCGGGTTGCTTGTAAACAGATTTAATTGCATTTTCTACAGCAACAATCTCGGATACATTGTTTGTATCTATTGGAATTGTTGTCTTGAGGGATTTCTTAAAATCGTTTCTAACTCTGTCATCAGTTATATTAGGAAAATCAAGATTATCAGTGTTCGCATAAACGATTATTACATGATCTACAATTGGGATATTGGGAACTGGCTGAATAACTACAAGAAAAAAACTGTCGAAATGATAATAATCAACTCCAGCGTCTATAGCTGTAGCAATATAGAAATGAAACTTGGCCATTTCAACTCCTTTTATCAATTTTACTAACTATATGCGATATTTACATGAGTCAATATAAAAATGCCTGAACTAATATTCAGGCTCGTTCTAATCACCGATGATGCTAATCTCAAGCTTGGCGAAGTCAAGCAGGAGACGAACGATGCCAAAGAGCAAATAGAAAAACCTGCTGCAGTCAAGATATCGGCAGAACAAGCATTGGCTGCTATACGTGATTGTGGAAAGTGATTTTCTCATCTCATGATAAATCACTGGGAAGGTATCTTTGCCTATCACAGGGTCCCGGAACGCATTGTCTCTCAGCTAATACCGGGACAACTCGATGGTGATAACAAATAAGATATACTCATTTTCCATCATTTTGTATTCAAACCCATTCAACAGAGACTGGCTCTCATCCTCTCCAAAGAGTTCAACCGGGAATACCAGTGGAATGTAACTCCCGACGACTTCAACTTCGGTGACCTGACCAGTCTGTTTCAGTCAGATGACTAGAAGCTCTTCAAAAATCAATTCTAAATCTATATGAGAACAATAAGTAAATAATTACACGAAAAATAAAACTACAATAATTGCTGTATTTTGACATGAATTACAACTATCTATAATCACCTCAATGCCACAACGCGATAAAATCGTTTTAAGCATACCCCAGCAGTTGTATCGATATATGTAGTAGCACCATTGGTCGTTGATAGAAATTGAAAAATTCCATTAGGATTTGCAGAGTACATAATTTTATAATCCGTTGCTCCCTCAGAAGCAGACCAAGCAATCTGAGTATTATTTCCAGATTGGGTAACACAAATATTCGCAGGGGCATCTGGAATAGGTGCATAATTAGTTGCATTTAGATTTTCCCAAGCCTGTTCATGTGAAGATCCAAATGCTATTCTCAATCCATCCAAAGAACCAACAGGACTTAGCCTATTTCTAATTTGCCAACAAAAAGGTATACTGGTAAAAATATCAGAATCTTGAGAGGGATTAATAATCTCCGAGCTTGTAGTGTCGCAGTATTCTACTGTCCTGAAATCTGGTTCTTCTGAAGAAAGAGAAGGATTGATCCAAAGTTCACATGAATCCTTTATATGTCTTCTGGGATCATTAATAGGATAATTTGAATTGAAGAATCCAAAAGAATATCTAACCAAGATTAAATATGTTGTATCATAATCCAATACAGTAGGTGAAAGTCGATAGGTGTCATTTACAGTGTATTTAGTTACAGTCAGACAATAACCTGATGAGATTGGCTTTGCGAATAATTTGGCATAATAATCAGACAGCGAGTCACACAAATAGATAAAATATTGATGATTATTTAATCCCACCGAGGATAACCTAAGCAAAAAAGAATAATAGATAGTACTTCCGTCAGTAGGTATCTGATCTAGTATTATTTTTTCTCTGCTTACCAAATAGTTGGGAGAATATGGTATTTCAATGTAATTACCATTTCCGCCGTTATAGTTTGGATAAGTTAAAGGAAATGTATCGCATATTGTCAAATCAGGACCAGTATAGTCATGTACCCAACCTCCCTGACCGTTTAAACTACTTCCTACTAAATAATCCGAAAAATCATCATATAACGATTGAGCATAACAATTCGAGGCTATTCCTATTACAATCAGGAGAATAACAATGAAAAACTTGCGTGTCTGCATTTAAACCTCACATTCATAATTATCATAGCTATTTATAGTTGAAATTTGATTTTAATATTATTCTAATTTACCTTTTGAAATCTGTCAATATCTTTCTTAAACGTACCCAAGCCAGTTTGTGAGCGTTACTCTAACCAATAAGCTGCTCCTCTATGATAAACGCTATACAGGAGGTGTAGTGAATATATCGGTAACAAAAGCAAGATCATCCAAAAGGTGAACTACATAATGTGGAAGTGGAACAGGAATGTCTGCTGTTTGAAGGTATGACCCAGCTAACCAGAAAAATTTGTGATCAAGTCCGCAGGCGGTAGTTACTTACTAGTCATTTGTAAAAAAGAAAGAAGTTTAAAATATTTCTTGACCTCTTTTGTCTTACTGTATTACTTGACTATGACACCAACACGAGGAGGTGCTATGAAAAAGTTCAATGATACCAGTCCGATCTACCTGCAGATGAGATCGGAAGTGGAAGATGCCATTCTCTCAGGCGTACTGAAAGAAGAAGAAATGGTACAATCCATACGGACTTTAGCACAACAATATGCGATTAATCCGCTGACGGTAGCCAAAGCGCTTTCGGAGTTAGTGGACGAAGGTATTTTAATCAAGCAGAGGGGTGTAGGTTTTTACGTAGCTCCCAATGCGGTTTCCGAACTAAGGAGGAAAAAAGTGACAGAATTCCTTGACCACGAGATAAAGGTTTTCGTTATGAAAGCTAAGCAGCTTGGTATTTCACTTAATGATTTTGTAAAAATGATAAAAGCAGCCTACACGGAGGAAGCACATGACAGCAATCATGGAAATTAAGAACCTTAACAAGTACTTTGGCAAGTTTCAGGCTCTAAAGGATGTGAATCTCTCCATCCCCCAGGGAAGGATCATTGGTCTTCTTGGGAAGAATGGAGCCGGGAAATCAACTCTCATGCGTTGCATGCTGGGATTCTTGAAGTACCAGGGAGAAATCCTCTATCACGAGACACCTATTGAGCACAATGACACCCGCATGTTCAAGAAAATTGCCTTCATTCCGGATGTAAGTGCACTGGATGAAAGGCTCACCGTTCAGCAGACTATCGATTACGTAAGAGGAATCAATCCGAGTTGGAACGATCAGAAAGCCGATTCACTCATGGAAAAGAGCGATCTGCCCATGAAGAAGAAGGTTAAAACCTTATCGAAAGGGATGAAAACAAAATTATACCTGTTGTTGGTGTTGTCCCTCGATGTGGAATTCCTTCTGTTGGATGAACCGACCATCGGTTTGGATATCGTGTTTCGCAAGGAATTCTTCAACACGATACTGGGAGAATTCTTCGATGAAACAAAGACTATCATCATCTCTACGCACCAGGTGGATGAAGTGGAACATATCCTCCAGGATATCATCTTCCTCGACCAGGGGGAAGTAATTCTCTTTGAAGATATCGAAGAATTGAAGATGAAGTACAAGGAAGTGAAGGTGCCTCGTGAGTACATGTCTGTACTGATGCAGCACAATCCGCTGCAGGTGTGGGAAGGTTTGGGATTCGTTCATGCCCTGGTGCATGAAGAGATTGACGTCCCGGAAGCGGAGTATGCGACTCCACAGTTGGTCGATTTATTCCTCGCGAAAATAGGAGGCAGATCATGAGTCAATTTCAGGCATTATTGTTAAAAGATTATCGAACCACTCGCAAGGGGCTGCTCGTTCCTGCCTATATTCTTGCAGGTATTTATCTTGTCTCGATCCTGGCGTATGTGATCGCCCGTGTCCACTTTGGACCGAATTCGGGTGCAGTGCAGATGAGTCTTGCAGATATTCCAACACCTTTCCTGACCAACATGGATTTCCATGCCATGGTATCATTCTCGATGCAAGTCCTGATGTTCATGAGCTTTTTCGGGATTGTGGTGGGAATATCACTGATAGTTGTCTCTTCATCATTACTGAATAGTGATGTTCACAATAAGTGTGAACTATTCCACCGTTCCCAGCCTGTCACAGTTTGGGAGATCACAGGTTCGAGATTCCTGATTGGTATTGGTGGTTCGCTTGCAGTTGCATTAGCCCTGGGATTTATCAACATGATCGTGATGAATGTAGTATCCCTGATCTGGACACCGTTGCACGTGAACTGGTGGATGTCTTTCAACGGTTTGATATTGAGTTTTCTCCACATTGGTGTGGCACTGATGCTTCTGGGAACGATTTGCTTCACTTTATCGGCAATTTTCAGGACAAATGCATTTGGTAAGGGGATACTCGGTCTTGGTGGTATCGAAATAGCAATCCAGATCGTGAATTACCTTTTCCGTTTCCGGATTCCATCACCTTCAGCATCCTTTTTCAAATTCATCATGTCCGGATTTGGGAAACTGAATATGGAAATCACAACACAGAAATATGGCGCTTTTGCATCCGCTGCAGCCAAACCAAGTGATATTGCTAATTTCAGGCTTCCACCTGATTTTTTATCAGCCATGTGGAGTACACTTTTTACTTGGAATACTGTTGAAAAACTACTGATCTGTGCGGCATTATATGTAATCGCAACCTATATCTATCAACAACGTGAAGTTCAACAATAAAGGGGGACGTATGAAATATTTCCTGCTCTTGGCTTTCGCATTGAGCTTGTCATTTATGTTTGCTCAATCACCAAGCGATTATCCGCATCACTTCAATTATGGGGATGCTCCTGTAGCCGCTACGGATGATTATCTTTCTCCAATGGTGAATCCTGCTGCCATGGGACGTGGCAACAGTGGTGGAATTTCCTTCATGCAGTTGTACATGGATAAGAAATATCAAAATCCTTACACTGTTTTCCTAAATATGGACAATTTAGCCTATGTCATTCAAAAGGAGAACAACCATCTCAATTACCACACTCTAGCCACTGGAGGGAAGGTTGTATTGGGACAAACAATTCCAAACCTTTATCTCGGTATGGGATATGATTGGCGTAACGAATACATCAAGAAAGGCGATATCCGTTCATCTCTCCTGTGGGCTCCGCATAATGCCCTCTCTCTTGGTTTTGTCCTGACCAATCCTTTCCAAAAAGCACCTGTTTATCGTATAGGTGCTGGTGTCCGCCCGCTTTTCCTGGGGGGAAAGGTATCGAATCGGTTCGAGATGACGGCTGATATGAATTATGCCATGAAAACTGATGGCGATAGGGGTTTACTCAAACCAATCCTGGGAGTGAACTCTGAAGTGATCGATGGTCTGAAACTCGGTGGTTCCTACAATATGGAATCCAAGACGTATGGCATTACATTCAGCTTGTATAACGGCAAATCCGCTGTAGGAACACGTGCTCATATCAAAAATACGGATGAAAATCCTGGTGATGTGAATTACATGTATGATTATGTCACCGCTTCCGATAAGATGTTTCGTTCAATCCTGAATGGCAAGGATAAAGCCGGATATTATGAAATGCCGATCAAGCAGTCGATTGTCGATGAAAAGAAGGGAATGAAGATTGGACCATTCTTCATCGTTGATGGCAAACAAACTGCGATGTATGATCTACTCAAGAAAGTCAAACAGATGGAAGAAGAACCTACTGTAGGTGGCATCGTTTTCCGCAATATCAACTTTGCAGCATCTTTCGCTCATCGCGAAGAACTGATCGATGCATTGAAGGAATTCAAGTCAAAAGGCAAGACAATTGTATTCTATTTCGATAACATCAGCAATGGGAATTATGCCTTTGCCGCTGCCGTAGGTGATAAGATTTACATGAATCCGCTGGGAACCATCGATTTACGTGGTATTGCCCTGAACAACCCTTACTTCAAGGAATTGGCAGATACGTTGGGAGTGGATTTCATCAGTTATCAGAGTCATAAGTATAAATCCGCTTTCAATATGTTCACCGAGAAGCAGATGACACCTGAAGAAAGAATTGCGCTTTCATCATTCCTCGATGATCTGTACAAGGAATACGTAAATATGATTCAAAGCGGAAGAGGTGACAAGCTTCATAAACCCGTTCAGCAGGTCATTGATGAAGGTCCTTATTTTGATCCTGACCAGTGCCTTGAACTGGGTCTGGTAGATCAGCTTATATATGAAGACCAGTTGACCGATGTCTTGAAAAAGGATATGTCGCTGAAGCACAAGATCACCAAGATTGAACCAAAATACCAATATGATTGGTCAGAGAAACCCAAGACGAATGTGGCTCTTATCTATGCAACAGGGAATATACTGATGGGTAAGAGTGCTCCCGGCAAGACAATCGGTTCCAAGACACTATCTGAACTGATTGCAAAAGCCAGGAAGCAACCCGATATCAAAGGCATCATTCTCCGTGTTGATAGCGGTGGCGGTTCTGCCCAGGCATCCGATATCATAGCAAACGAAGTGAAGCTGTGCAATACAGGTTAGCACCCGAAACCCATAGTGGTTTCCATGGCTGGCGCAGCAGCATCCGGTGGTTATTACATTTCCACCTTTGCGAACAAGATCGTGGCTGAACCTTCAACCTTAACCGGTTCCATCGGTGTTACAGGTCTCGGTGTACATGCTGAACGCTTATTCAAGAAGCTCCATATCAATTGGTCTGAGATCAAATACGGTGAGCATTCCGATCTCGGAAGCCTGAGCAGAAAACCAACAGAAGAAGAAACAGAAATGATGCGTTCCATGACCGAAACTTTCTACAAGAAGTTCGTCACAGTCTGTGCTACAGGCAGAAAGATGCCCTATGAAGATATCGATAAGATCGCACAGGGTAGAGTCTGGACAGGTAACCAGGCAATTAAGAATGGTCTTATTGATGAACTTGGTGGATTGAACAAAGCTGTTGAAGTGATGAAGCAGGAAGCCAAGATCAAGGGAGATATCAATCTTGTGGAATACCAGACCAACACCAACTCTTTGGAAATTGCCATCGGCTTTGGTGCTCAAACATTGAGTCAATCGTCACAACTACCTGCAGAACTCGGTATTCTTCAGGACATTGTTCAGACATGGAACCAGTATAAGGATGAAAAATGCCTGATGCTGACTCCGTTTGATCTCACACAGTGGGATAAGTAATTGTAGGGGCCCGCGTCAGCAGACCCATAAACTGTAAGGGCGACCGGTATGGTCGCCCTTATAAATATGTGTGGCTGACCACTGTGCAGCCTCGGGAAGTTTGGAGTTCATGCATCCTTCGCTGCTTTCTTACATGATAAGCCAATAGGATGTGTGGACTTCATACTTCTGTTTTATGTAAGATATAGTTTGCGGTCTTTTGTGAGGAGGTTCCATGAAAATCAGAATTGTGCTGTTTTCGATTCTGGCTTTTCTATTAGTAGCTGTGATATATAATCTCATATCTGCCTTTACTTATAAACATGCATATACCACGAAACCGGTGGGCAGTTTTGCATTACCGGAACTTAAATCAGATCAGCTTAATATAAATTTTGCTGCTTCTGATACTTCTCTGTATGTAGTTTCCTGGAAAGACAATACAAAAACTGAGATCGATTCTGCTTCCAACACTGCAACATTCACAACGAATCCTAAAAACGATATCACCACCTGCAGGGCGTTTGATTTTCAGGGCAAACAGGAATTGAGTTTTCATTTGCCGGCAGATAGTGTCTATCAAGGATTGATGATATTTGGTGGAGATTTTGGCTTCTTAACAGGGTTGAATCAATTATATATTGATAATTGGGATAAAAATACTTTAGATTTCTACTCACCGCTTGGTATTCCTATTGATCAAAAACAAATCCCAGCCAGTACTCATGTTGCAGAATTTGATGGTCATCTTTATTACGTGATAGGGACAAAGGAAGGGAAAGATATCTTATTCAAACTGCTCAAGGATAATCCTGGTAAAAGAACAGAATTAATAAGAAGAGTTTCCCTCGGCAAAAATTTATCAATATTCACACTGTTTGTACATTCAAACGGCAAAAATGACATGGCGGTTGCAGAAGTGCAGGAAAAGAAGATATTGATCTCCTTTTTCGCTGATAAAAAAGAGAAGAAGTTTGAAATAACCAGACATGCTAATAACCACAGCTCTCCGTGGTATTTCTATCTCTGGGACTGGCAGACCATATCAAAACTTGGAAAAGAAGTGCTTTCAAGAATCCCATTACAACATGATTATCTTCCCGACGATCCTTTTGGAATGTATGTAGGGAAAAACTATGTAGTTCTTACCACATGGGGCTATGACGATGACAGTAAACCAACCATGAATACTATCTATAATCTT
>Ga0116171_10002785_pt1 | contig 16426 bp, 14 predicted proteins | sample AD_JPNHW2_MetaG_FD_89798 | JGI IMG/M metagenome (GOLD analysis project Ga0116171, IMG submission 89798) | Active sludge microbial communities of municipal wastewater-treating anaerobic digesters from Japan - AD_JPNHW2_MetaG | ecosystem: Engineered > Bioreactor > Anaerobic > Digestate | place... | reverse complement strand
TCCCGATGACGGAGCTATCTTTTTTTCATTGATGTTATACGTTATAAGCCGGCTATCCGCTATATTCAGCCCTAAATTTATCAGGGATGAATGATAAGGCAGCCCTTCCCCATTGCTTCTGAAAAAGCTGAAATTAAAAATCCGCATTAAATCAAATTCAAAATTTATCCCCGAATCAGACGGTAGTTGCTGATGCGGGGATAAATTTTGAATTTGATTTAATGCGGATTTTTAATTTCAGCTTTTTCAGAAGCAATGGGGAAGGGCTGTCTTATCATTCGTCCTTGATAAATTTAGGGCTGAATATAGCGGATAGCCGGCTTATAACGTATAACATCAATGAAAAAAAGATAGCTCCGTCATCGGGAATCGTTTTTAAATGGGACAGAAGCAGCCTCTCTTTTAAATATGAGTTTGCCTGCAGGAAAAAACAGAATGAGGAATATATAAGTACAGATCTCGTGGAAGGTGACAGGGATTATATTTACCTGCTGAACATGGAAGGAAACAGCAGTTTCCGCGAAGAGGATTTCGGGCATAAATTTTCTACAGTCTATGAAACAGATGTAGGATGGTTATATAATTTCTTTTCAGGTTTTTATAAACTGACAGGTCTCCCTGTTTTTTCAGTGGAGTATAAGATGGAAAAAAACAGTTACGATTATTTAAATGCTGTTTCGCCCGAACCATATGATCTGCAGATGATAGCTTCAGGCCTTAAAATGGATCTGCATAAAAACGTGCAGGGGGGGCTTTCCGGGAAGATGGCGCTTGAAAAATTCAGAAACCGTGAAAATGAAGGGATAAGCAGGGAGGTAATCTCATACGAAATAACGGCCAATGTAGTATTTATTTTCTAAAAAAAGAAGCAGCCCTCTTTAGTGCGGATGAGAAAATTGAGCTGATAGTATGAATATAAATTTCGTCTCTTGATCTCTTTAATCTCTCAATAGTTGTGAGTTCGACTGCTTTTAACAACAGGTCTCTATCCGGGCAGATCCGGAAATAATCGAGTTTAACCTGGTAAGCCCCTTTATACTGCCTGCCGCCCCCTGTCGGCGATATGCTTTTAACCAGTGAATTGATGTCGAGGTTCTCAGACCTGGATCTTAATGAAACGTCAAGGAAAAGGCCGTCTCTTTCTTTATCTTCAACTATAGCATAAACAATAACAGCAGTTTTCCCGGATTTTTTTAAAAGTAGATCGGCTGTTATGGCAATTGAATCCCGATGCTCAATATCGATATAACCGATTCCATAGATACGCCAGTCTTTATAGATATGCCGGTTTAAAGCAGCTTTTTTATAATACCGCATGGTTGCAGGAGAAACCGGTATTCCGTTAATTTTATTAATCAGTTTCTTATCTGAATATTCGGAGAGATAATGCATCGCTTCTATATCAACCGGGGTAGCGTGTTCATATTTATCCGTATCAGTCTGAATGCCGAACATCAGCGCAGTTGAGGCAGTGATAAGATCTTTTTTACCGAGAGCTGCCGCGTGGTCTTTTATCATTAAAGCGATCAATGAACTGGTGGAGCCTGCGTCGGGCCGGATAAGGGAAAAATCTGAAACCGCTATCGTATCTGTTTTTGTATGGTGATCTATATGCGCAGCGCACGGGATATGATGGGTAATACCGTCGACTATATTGCTCTGAAAATCAGGAATAATGTACGCGTCGTAGTTTTGCGGAGTCAGAGTTTTTTTGTAAAAAACGGGAATTTTCAGATACTTTACGAATGCCCTATTCTGAGATAAAGATATTTTTTTAGTAATAACTATATCGGAACTGATTGAAACAGTGGAGAGAAGAACCTTTAAAGCATAAGCCGACGCTATCGCGTCGGGATCCGGCGAACCGGATATGATAATGATTATATTATGATATTTTTTCACTGTCTGCATAAATGTTTCAGTGTTGTTCATTATCGGTTTTAACCTTTTTGAAAACTATCACAGAAACGTCGCTAATCTGCTCTTTTGTTCCGATAAAAGATTGATATGCCAGGTATAGTTCCCTTGTAATTACAGGAGACGTTTCCTTCGAATTTTTTATTATTTTTTCTTTTAATATATCAGGAGTGAATGTCTCCCCCCTGTCGTTAGATGATGAAAATAATCCATCCGAGTATAGAATCCCGATTGCGCCGTCTTTAAGTTTTCCGGTAGTAAAAGAATACCTGTGGTCCATCTCCATTCCGAGCGGGATGTTCTCTGTTTCAACTTCAGTAAAATTTTGTGAGTCAGGTTCAAATATCAGAAGCTGGTTATGGGAAGCATTTGCATAAGAAAAATCTCCGTCCGATGAAACTATTATGCAGGAACACCTGGCGTAACTGTTTGTCAGTCTCGATGTTTTGGTTACCTGGTTCATAGTGTTTAAAACTTTTTCAGGGGAGTTGAATATGAAGGTCCTTGAATGAAGTATCGAAAACAGTTCCATACCGATCAGGGCCGAATCGATCCCTGAATAAGATGTTTCAGCGATGAAAATTATTGTTCTGTCATTTGAAATTTTTACAGAGTCAAAATAATCACCGCCGTATGAGGAATTGTTCATATAGAACGAACTTATTCTTATCCCCGGGATTGAGGCCATTTCTTCAGGGATTATTCTTTTTTTAACGGTAGATACGACAATATTATCATGTTCAGCAACCTGCTCGGCAGTAACTTCATCAAGGATAAGGCCTGTAATAAGGAGATTCTGGATTTTTATTCTGAAAATTTCAAGAGCGGAAAGGTAGTCTGAAGTATATGATTTATTCCCTTCAATCCCTCCCAGTAAAAGGAACCCGATAATATTACTGGACATGTTATTGAATACCATTGATATTTCAATTCCGTTGTCATTGAAAAAATTAAAAATCTCCCGGTCCAGTTTTTTTAACGGTATATCGGAAATCAGAAATGATTTTTCAAAAACTCCGTCCCGCGAGGTAATATACTTTGCGATTTTACTGTTTTCTTCCATAGAGCGGAAATTAAGTTCCGGGCCGTAGCCGGATGTGAGCTGAAAGATATGATCTTTCCTGTTTATAAGCATAAAATATGCGGATTTAATCCCCAGGGTGTACTTGAGATTGTGGAAATTATCGTTTGTAATATATGACCAGAACGTATCCATATCCGAGAATTTTTTCAGTTCATTAACCGGCAGAAGGGTTTTGTTTATAGCCTGCATCAGGGTTTGTAATTTCCCGTTCTGGAATTTTTCAATGGAGGGACGGATTATTCTATACGCAAAAACAAGGTATAGAAAAATTACACCGGATTTAATATATATACTGCCGTATGATAATTGCGGAAATGAAGAATAGAATTTAAGGAAAAAATATACCGGTGTGATGAACATGAGAAAAGCAAGGGTATAGATTGATAGAATTTTATAAAATTTCTGAAAATCATTTTTTTTCAGGTTATAAATCAGATGACTGGTAAAAGTCAGCATCAGGAATACCGGCACAGGGATATAGGGATTTTTTAATGCCGGTATGTGGTAGAAAAAGACTCCAATAACATATGTTATAATAATAAGAATGTATGAGAAAAAGAGACCGGAAAGATAATAGATTATAGTAGTCCTTATTCTTTTAAAAAAAGTATATCTCATTTTTAAAATCAGCGGAATCGGTACAATTATTGCGAAAAAAAGTATTAATCCCGACTGTATCATTGTCCCACTGTTTTTAATGATTACCAGGGATTTATCAATGATAGTAATGTTTACGTTTTTTAAAAAGAAAATGGAGGCGATGTCGGATACTACAAAAAGAAATAAAAATGCCAGGATGAATTCAAACCTGGCAATACTTTCTGCCGGGAAAAGCAGGGATATGAAAAACATCAATATAAAAATAATAACGGGGAGGAGAGCAATATTCCTGGAGAATAAATAAAATTAAATAAGAGAAGGGTAGAGATTGAATGAAATTATTAATAAAAATTAAATCAGTAAAAAAATCATCATGATGATGAAAATAAATGTTGAGTGATCTTTGTTTTTTTTAATCAGGTGAGAAACGATTAAATACAATGATACTAATGTTATAATTATATAATTAAATATGAGTATCGATTTCAATTTTTTTTCCTGTAAAAGATTTTCTTGTAAAAAACAGTATTCCGCCGGTTTTTTAATTTCAAGTTAAATATTTTGTATCTGGTGAAATTAATCGGCAGTTGAAGACCGGTAGACCAGATTGTTATCCGTCATAAAACAGCTTCAGTATAGTATCGGCTTTTATATTCAAATGAAGTACCAATTATCCCCGATTCTGTTATTGTGGTTGACATTCAGCTTTTTCAGGTATATAATGAGCGGTCATTCTTAATTGTATAAATTATATAGAATTTTAAAAATCAGTCATATATAACTGTGTTACATGGCAGGCCGGTGTGTTTAGTTTACGGAATTTTTTTCCGGCGAATTTGCAGTACCGGGATTATCAGGTTAAAAGGTAAAGAAATATCAAATCATATGCAAAAATAAATATTCACCTGGAAGTTCTAAACAGGAGAAGTGATAATTATCATAATCTTTTCAGCCTTATGGCAGAGCTTGATCTTCATGATATCCTGGAACTTGAAAAGTATGATCTATCCGGAAAAAAAGGCGACGTTTCTGTTGATATTTTAGATGCCGGCGGTGAGTTTGCGTCTGTTTTAAAAGATGTTCCTGTCGAAAAAAATCTTATTACTATTGCAGTAAAAAAGTATATGGATGCAAAAGGAAAAGGGGGGCATTTCGTTTTCAGTGTTACCAAGAATATCCCTTCCGGCGCCGGTCTTGGAGGTGGAAGCAGCAATGCTGCGGCCGCGTTAAGAATAGTTTCCGATCTGTTTGATAAGGATCCTGACCGGGATCTCCTCAGCATTGCTTCCTCTACGGGCTCAGATGTTCCATTTTTCCTTACAGGAGGGTTTGCTTTTATTGAAGGGAGAGGAGAAGCTGTTTCAGATACAGGTTTTTATGATGAAAGCTATGTTGTGCTGGTAAATAATGGAATACATATAAATACAGGTTTTGCATATGAATCTTTGAAAAAACCGGTTTCTGATATAGTTGTAAATTGTGAAAACAGAAAAAAACTGATTATTGAAAGAATTGGAAATAAATCCGGGTGGAAGGATATCTTTAAAAACGATTTTGAAAAGAGTATATTCGGCCTGTATCCGCAACTCGCTGAAATAAAGGAAAAAATGTATAAAAATGGCGCCTTTTTTGCGTCTATGACAGGTTCCGGATCGACAATCTTCGGCCTGTTTAAAGATGAACATTCCGCTGTAAATGCACAAAAAATTCTTGAACATGATGGTGATAATGTCTATTGTACGAAATTCCGTAGCGGCAAAAATTAATGATTGACTTTAATAACGTATGTTGAGAAATGTGACGATAGTTTTTTATCATTTGAAATATAATTATTGAGGCGTCGCCAAGCGGTAAGGCTCCGGGTTTTGGTCTCGGCATACCAAGGTTCGAATCCTTGCGCCTCAGATATTCTCAATTAGGAGATCAGTTATCAAAAAAATCTCTTCAATTGTACTCGCCGGAGGGAAAGGTGTTCGGATGAAATCCGAGCTGCCGAAAGTGCTTCATCCGCTATGTGGTAAATCCTTAATTGAACATGTTGTGGATAGTCTGAACTCTGCAGGTATTGATGACATTCTGGTTGTCGTCGGCTACAGGGGTGATGAAGTAATAGATAAACTCGGCAGCCGCCTTAATTATGTCTGGCAGCATGAACAGCTCGGTACAGGTCATGCGGTTATGCAGGCGGAAGATTATTACAGGGGTTATGAAGGGGATGTAATAATCGCATGCGGAGATGTTCCGTTAATAAAGCCTGAAACTTTTCGGGCTTTAATACGATCGGCGGAAGATGAGGGTACCGGGGCAGTAGTGCTTACTATGATTCAGGAGAACCCTACCGGTTACGGGCGGATTATTAAAGAGAACGGGAAATTCGTGAGAATTGTTGAAGAAAAAGATGCTAATGATGAGCAGCGTAAAATAAAAGAAGTAAACAGCGGGACTTATATCTTTAAAAGCAGGTATCTTTTCGAGGGACTTAAAAGGATAAATACTCAGAACGCGCAGGGAGAATATTATCTTCCCGACGCATTGAATTATATACTAAGTGCAGGTTTGACAGTGAAAACTTTCCCTATGACAGATTCAGTTGAAGGCAGGGGAATAAATACACGGGAAGAGCTGTTGTCTTTAGAGCAGCATGTATTGAAGAAAGCCAAGGATAAGACTCATGAATAATAATCCGTTAAAAATATTTTCCGGTTCATCCAACAATGCTCTTGCATCTGAAATCGCGCGGTATCTGGGAACCGAGCTTTCAGGTATAGATTTGAAACGTTTCAAAGACGGGGAAATATCGGTAAAAATAAAGGATAATGTCAGGGCGCATGATGTTTTTATCATACAGTCAACCTGTAACCCGTCCAATGATCATATAATGGAACTGCTTCTTATAATTGATGCCGCGGTAAGGGCATCTGCGTCGCGGATCACGGCAGTTATTCCTTATTTCGGATATGCCAGGCAGGACAGGAAAGTTGAGCCGAGGGTTCCCATTTCGGCAAAGGTTGTTTCAAACATTATACAGGTGACCGGCGCAGATAGAGTTTTGACGATGGATCTGCATGCTGACCAGATTCAGGGATTCTTCGATATACCTGTTGATAATCTTTATGCAACGCCTATTGCCATTGAGTATTTGACCAGTCTTAACATACCTAATGTAGTTGTTGTATCGCCCGATGCGGGGGGAGTCGACAGGGCGAGATTTCTTGCGAAAAAGATGAATACCAGTCTTGCGATAATTGATAAAAGAAGGCCGGAAGCCAATATATCTGATGTAATGAATGTAATTGGAGAGGTGGTAGACAAGAATTGTATATTGATTGATGATATAGCTGATACAGCAGGGTCAATATCAAAGGCTGCCGAAGCCTTAAAAGAAAGAGGGGCAAGGGATATATATTGTCTTTTCTCTCATCCCGTCCTCTCGGAAAATGCTATTGATAATTTAAAGGGAGCCGGCTTTAAAGAGATTATTTTCACTAATTCGATTCCTCTTAATGAAAATAAAAGACTCGATAATATGAAAGTTCTTTCAATTGCTCCTTTATTCGGGGAAGCGATAAGAAGAATTCACAACGGGGAATCTGTAAGTTCTCTTTTTATTTGATTAAAAAAAATAAACTTATTAAAATAGTAATAATAGTTAGTGTTAAAAAAGGGGTAATGAAATGAACGCAAAAACTTTAACAGCGATAGCAAGGGATAACACGGGGAAAAACAACTGCAACAGGATGAGGGATGAAGGTTTTATTCCTGCTATTGTATATTCACATGGCAAATCCGAGGTTATAAAAATACAGGAAAAAGAATTTACAAATCTTTTCAAAGGCCATATTTCTGAAAGTGTAATTTTCGATCTTCATATTGCCGGAGAACAGGATAAAATGGCTTTTGTAAAGGATTTCCAGAGGCATCCTATTACAGGGAAAGTACTTCACCTGGATCTGTTTAAGGTAACCAAAAGCGAAAAAATTAAAACACACGTGCCCGTTGAACTGGTGGGAACTCCTGCAGGTTTAAAATTGGGCGGTATTCTGAAATTTAACGAAAGGGAAGTAATGATTCAATGTTTACCGGGAGATCTTCCTGAAAAAATTACCATAGATGTATCGCAGATGGTTGTAGGTGATGCGATTCACGTGCGCGATATCGTTCATGGGCCTGAATTTGAAATTATGACATTAGGGACTAATGTTGTTGTTGCAGTAGAAAAACCAAAAGCAGTGGTTGAAGAGGTTGAAGCAGCAGCTCCGGCTGAAGAACCGGCAGCAGCGGCAGCAACAGATTCCGGGAAGGAATAATTATTCAGCCCGGGGACAAAATTTTTATGAAACTTTAAAAACGGCAGAGTGTCACACAAAAAGCTGGAGAAAGTTTTCTAAAGGAGTATATTTATTGAAATTAATAGTCGGTTTCGGTAATCCGGGTGAAAGATTTGCAAATAACAGGCAGAATATCGGTTTCAAAGTGATCGATATTCTGGCTAATAATGAAAACATAGAAGTTAGAATTAAAAAGAAAAAATCTGTCATAGGCCGCGGAAAAATACAGAAAAATGACGTTGTACTTCTTAAACCACAGACTTTTGTAACTCTGATAGGGGAGTCGGTTTTATATATAGCTTCATTCCTCAGAATAAATGTAAAAGACATTATCTGCATTGTGGAAGATTCATCACTTGATCTCGGAGAGTTAAGAATAGATTATCTTCAGTCCGATCTTAATCATCCGGGAGTAGATTCAATGGCTGTTGCTCTTAAGTCAGAAAAGTTTTCAAAAGTCAGGGTTGGTGTAGGTGAATGTCCGGAAGGGACATCGATGGAGGATTATCTTCTTCAGGACTTTACTTTTGAAGAAAATCTGTTATTGATTGATATACTGAATAAAGCTGAACAGGCCGTCAGAATGCTTGTTACGGATAATATAGAACTGGTTCAGGAAAAATACAATCCCGAAGGAGCACCAAAAATAAAAAAAAGGCAGGTCAAGGCAATTCATATTGATCACCGGAAAGCTCAAAAAAACAGTTGAAAAAGCGGCTGTTTTTTTCAGATTCCTCAGTTGTTTATAATTGTTTAAAAGGAAATTCTGACTCTTTTAATTTGAATATTACCTTCCGAAAGAAGATCCTCTGGCCATGCTCTCTCATTATTTTAATAGGGCTTAAGTCATTTTTTCTTGACTTTATCTCTCCAGTAAGTATTATAATTTAGATACAATGAAAGTATTTTTTCATCATTTTTTCTTTAATTTCTTTAAATAGGGTTCGGGGGGTTTTATGTTTAAAAAACGTTTTTTGGCATTATTTCTTGTTATAAATATTTTTGGCATATTCAATATGGGGTATTCTCAGACTGAAGAGAAAAAGTATAATCAGCAATATAATCCCGTATCTCTGGTTAAAAGATTGAGCTATGAAAACTTTAAAAATATTAAATTACTGCGTGTTGCTATTATGAATTACGGCGGTGGAGAGGCTGAGGTTCAGAAACTGGTTGAACAATATGCAGAAGCTACAGCGCTGTATTTTGAGGATAAGGTAGAAGAATCCGCTTCGAAGTTCAGTGAAAATGAAAGAGAGATTTTTAGAATAGCAAAAAAGCTTGCAACTGATTACAGTAATGATTCTTCAAAGTTTTTAACAAAGGGAATTAAGAGATATATCCAGATTTCAATACAGCAGGATGTAGATGGAACTGGCAAAGATGTAAATGCAGTAATGGGGAAGTATCTTGATAATGCGAAAGCATCGCAGAAAAGAGCCAGTTCAATTCTTGAAGATTATAAATATACGAATGAAAAAAATTCAACTTCTGCCAAGAGGCTGGTAACATCCATTTATTATTACAGATTGACAAAAGAAAATTTATTACTGATGTATCAAATCTATGTTGAATCTATGAAACTTGATTCTGATAAAAAGAAGGATAGAGAGATGAAAGATCAGCTTTTTGATAAAATGATCAGGGAAGATTTTAAAGACGATTATAAAAAAGATATGCAGGATAATAAAAATAAAGTTTATACATCAATGGAGAAAAAAGTCTGACAAAAAATTAAAGTTCAAGGTTTAATTCCTGCTGCTTCAAAACCTGCAGAGATAGAAGTCTTACATTTTTATCTCTGCTTGTCAGTAATTCAATAATCCTTTTTTTTGTCCTGGCATCAAGTTTATATTCTTTAATTTTCTGCAGGGCCGCTTTTAAAACGTATAAGTTACTCTCTTTATTATTTATAATTTCTGCTAATTCATCATAAATTAGTGGATGCCTGATATTAAGATTTGAAATGGCTGTCAGCCTTATAGATATATTTTTTCCCTTCACAGCATTAAGAATAGCATCAAGGTTCTTAATCTGAATTTCCGGGTCTTTTATTGTCATCAAACCCTTTAAAGCTGCTTCTTTCACAAGCCAGTCTCTCTCCTGAAGCCCTTTGATAAAAATTTCCTCATTTTGTAAATTCCCGTATTCGCCAAGTGCTGAATAAGCAAAAAATCTGACATTTGCATTTTCATCTAACAGGGCCAGGCTGGTTATTTTTTTTTCTGCAGCCGGAGCTTTCATGCTTTTTAATATTTTTAAGGCTTCTATCCGTATTTCCGAATGGGAATCATCTAATGCTTTAAAAACCAGGAGGAAGGAATTTTTTGCATAAACTGTATTTGAATACCTGGAAACTTTTTTTATCGCGTTGAATCTTATCTCCCAGTTATCTGAATTATAGTCATTTACAGCAACAGTAATATCATTCTGGATCTTTGCGCCGCCGGACAGCCGGCCGCCGCCGCATCCGTTAAAGAGTACCAGCATCGGGATAATCAATGATAGCGGGACTTTTGATATTATTTTTTTCCGAGACATGTTTTTACTTTTTTTCTATAAAGAACCAGTCAACTGCACTGCTTTTTTTATCGTATTTGAGTATCCTGTCTCTGTCATTTGTTAAAAAAAGTCTTTTAAGCCACGATGAACGGAGAGAAATCTGAACTTCGCGCGGTTTTGCCGGGGGATTGTTTTTTTTCAGAAAAGATTCGTACCCGCTTTTGATCACGTAGGCGTCAATTATCGAGGGATCTGTACTGGCAAAACCGGCTTCTCCTTTATAGACAAAAATTCCGGTTTCACTGCTCCCCGATATAATATTAATTGTTGCACATACGGATTTAATGATAGCCGTTCCTGTTTTAAAAACCAATGATGCGTCCGTAAAATCATTCTGCTGGATGATTTTAAATTTCCCGTAATCAGAAAAAATATTAGTCAGAGTTTTATCTTTCCTGTTTACCAGGTTAAAGATAATTATATCAGAATTTTCCAGTATTTCTATACCGGTTCCATCATTGAGTATAATGGTGCTTCCTGACTTTTTACCTGTTGCAATTCTATCCCCGGGATATATTAAGATATCGTCAGATTTACAATTATCCGAGTCGCAGTTTATATTGGTTTTTTTTATATGTCCCGTCTTTTTTAAAATTTTTCCAATGCTGATGTTTTCTGTATGAGATACAGCAGGAATAAGAAGCAGGATAAGGATAATTGAATGTATATACCTGATATGTTTTCTCCAGTTAGGATTATATTGTCCGGCAGCATTTTGCTGGTTTAATTTATCCTGATATAATACAGCTATTTTCCGGGAATTTTATATATGGATTCATATTGAATCATATATTTTTTTGCTCTGAATATATAATCTCTTGTTTCGTCAAACGGAGTGAATTCAGAGAATCGGTCAATGTCTTTATCTTTGCCGGTATTTTTCGCTTTCCATTTATCAACGTTTCCCGCCCCGGCATTGTATCCCGCGACCATGTATTCAATCTGTCCTTTGTAATAACGGTTTAACCAGGCTATGTAATCCGCACCGAATTTAATTGAAGTACACGGATCTGCAAGGTCAAACTTTGTAATTCCAAGCTCCCTGGCAATACCTGATGCTGTCGCCGGCATAAGCTGCATAAGCCCTGTCGCACCGGCTGGGGATATTGAATCATAATTGAAGTTTGATTCAATCTTCATCATTGACAATAAAAGTTCAGGTTTTATATTGAATTTTTTACACTCTTTATTTACACATTCTGAAAAAGCGTACGGATACAGCGCTTCAGCGAATTCTCTCGGTATAAATGGCAGGTTTTCCCTGAGATCGTAAAGTTTTAAAAGCCTGAATCCATAGAAAGTTGAGTAATTAAAATATTTATGTTTTTGTGAATATACTGTTAAAGCAAGCGCCAGGTCTTTTTGCGCTTCTTCGTTATCTTCCGGAATAAGCTTTATCTCCCTGTTGATGGAATCAACATCCCCTGCATAAAAATATATCTCGATTTTTTTCATAAGATGTCTGAACGGGCCGGAATAATCAGGGTTTTTGATCAGATCGGCAATTACAGTGTATTTTTCAGTTATTTCAGAATCGAATTGTTTTAACCTTTCATAATATGAATTATCATATCCGTTTTTAATGAATAATAATGAATGGCAGTACTGCATTTTTCTTGTATTTTTGCTTTTGAAAGCTTCTTCATAATTTTTTAAAAGGAGCGATGTTTCTGTTTTATCAGCTTTGTTTTTAAGCAGGGTCAATGCATGGTATGTATCAGGATTATCGGCTGAAAGATCTTCAAGCATCTCTTCTGTTATTCCGCTCTTATTATCTTTCGAGGTTATTTTATGCAGCCAGAATCTGCAGTACGATGAATAAGTGTTGCCGGGATAATTTTTTATTCCCCGGGTAAGATACTCAACAGCTTTTATTTTGTTGGATGTTTTTATATAATAGCGGCCTATGAGCCATACAAACCGGCCGCTTTGTGTCTCTCCGGGGAAATTCTTTATATACAGTTCCATGTATTTTATGAACTCTGGCCTGCTTCTTTCCTCGTAAAAAAAAGATAACCTGGTTAATATTCTCTCCAGAATTTTACTGTCAGAGGAAGCGGATAGTTTCTCATAACATTTAACGGCCGCGTATTTATTCCCGTTGTCCCAGAGAATGTTTGCGTGTTCCAGCAGGAGCCGGTCATAATCGGTATTTTTTTCCATTTTTTTTAGAAACGCGGCGGCTTTCGGATAATCCTTTAACGTAAGTATTTTAAGTTTAATTGTTTCAGCAGAGGCCGATTTTTTATCCTGAAGAATGGTATCCGCAAGAAGAAGTGCACCGTCGTAATCTTTTGCGTCGTAAAGAGCGGATGCAAAGTAAATGGATTTTTCTAAAGGATCAATTTTAATTTTTTTATCGGTGGTAAGATACAAAAGGCGTTTCGCTGCAACACTGTTCTGCCATGCGCCGCTGTCAGCTCTGACTACATTTATGTATGAATCCGAGGCTTTATAAAAATCACCGGCCGCTTCATAAACCGCACCGAACCTGAGATTAATAAGCGATTGCGAATTACTGTCATTATACGATGATGAAATTTTACGAAGTTCATCGATGGCCTCTGTGAGTCTGTTCAGCTTCTGTAGAGATTTGGACCTGAGCAGCACTGATTCCCTGTAGAGCGCAGATCCGTCTTTTTCGACAAGATCTGTGAATTTTAAAACATATTGATGTTCATTGTACTCATAAAATATTGATGCAATTTCATAAATTGAATCATTGTAGAAAATGCTTTTTTCATTTGATGACTCGATGAAGGAGTAAACAGGCTGCGGGAAAAGTCTTATGTTGAAGTTATATTTTTTATTGAAACAGCTGTTTACATAATATAATAAAGCGGTTTTTAATTCTTTTTTGTCCCTGTACGCTTTTGCCAGGATGAAATTCTTCTGACAATTATTACTGTTCTTTTCGAATTGCTGTATAATCTGTTCCGGTTTACTGTAAAAAATATTAGAGGATAAAGCCGCGGATAATTCATAACCCTTTCCCGATTCGGCACAGGACAGGAATATTATTGTAAAAATAAAAAAAATTATTGATGAGATTTTCCCGGTCATCAGTTTTCCTTTTTATAGTTTTTGTATTCAGGTATTTTTTCCAGTTCAGGATTATCTACGACATTGTCATAGACTGAGGTACCAGGTTCAACTTTGTAATAATTGTCAAAATGAATTTTACAGTATTTTTCTTTATTTTCGGGGATATACTGTTCAATGAGTTTGTTCACAATGTCATACCTGTTGTAATTTATCCTTCCTTTTTTTTCCGGAGGAATCCTGTTTTCGATAAGGGCTATTAAGGCATATCTTCTGGAATACTTTGCGTTTTTAATGGCTTTAATATATTCATAAATTCTTACAGAATAGTTTTTTTCAGTAAGGTTATCGGACATCATCATTAATTTTTTTGCCCAGTCTGTATTCCTGTATCCGAGCGACATATATTTTTTTGATGCCTGGTTCCCGGTTTTAAGTACCTCGGGAGCGATCTCGTTAAGAAGTGCTGTAGCACTGTCGATTTCGCGCAATGCGATCTTATTGCAGAGATTGATTAAAAGCTGCTGCGTAATCCTGATTTCATTCATTGCCGGATTAAAAGCAAACTTCATATAAAGCATCCTGGAGATTAAATCACGCCTGGCTGCTTCGATGAAAATTGTTTTTTCTTCCTCAGTACCGGTATTAGATATAGTCGTGTTGAAGAAATTAAAAAAATAAACATTATCTTTAAGACTTTTCTCCGAGTGTCTTTGATTCCCTGCATGAAGGCTGGATTTTGTTCTTTGGGGATACGATGTTTGAGAGAGCATCAGCAGAACGATCAGTGCTGATAAAGCCGTTGTGACAATTTTTTTAAAGATCAAAAATCATCCCCTCCCTGGCAAGGAGAATTTCTGTATTTACATCCGACAGCAATTTCTTGTGTTCAAGGGCAAGAAGGTAATTTTCCTGGAGTATATCATCAGAATATGCAGGTTCATGATGAGTAAGAACAAGCTTTTTAACATTCCAGTTTGTTGCGCAGTTGACAGCCATCGTGTAACTGGTATGCCCCCAGTCTACTTTCAGAAAAGCTTCGTCCAGCGTGTACTGTGAATCAAGGATAAGAATATCCGCATTTTTAAAGAAACCTGTTGTCGGCCCGGAAGATTCTATCGCTTCGCCTGTAAATTCAGTGTCTGTAGCGAAAATGAAGGTTTTATTATTCTGAACGAACTTATAAGCAAAACATCCCTGAGGATGGTTCAGCGGGTGTATGCTCAGGAGTAGATCATCCTCAAGCTGAAGCGGTGCAGCCTGCGGATGATCTATGTAATGAAAAATTTTTGTAGCAGCGGTACCCTGGAAATTTGCGGGAAAATACGGCGAAGTCATCTGGTTCTCAAGATACTCCTGCTGTTTCTTATAAGGGGAGTAAAAATTAAATACGTTTCCGGGAACATAAACCGGCCTGAAAAACGGAAGTCCCTGTATATGATCCCAATGATTATGGGTAAACATTATATTGAGATTTCCTCTACCCTTGCCGCAGTCCCCTTCCATCAGAACATTCCCGAGTCTTCTGATACCTGTCCCGCAGTCAAGAATGTATAATTTTCCGGAATTGGATTTAACCGTTACACATGTAGTATCGCCGCCGAAGACGTAGCGCAGCTCATCAGGGAGGGCAGAGAGAAATTTATCGATATCATCTGCTTTCTTCAACTGATTTTTTACAGCCAGGTCAAGAATTCTGTGCAGCTTGCCTGTGTATTCTTCGTTGTTTATAGGTGAAGGGAGAGAACCTCTCACTCCCCAGAGTCTAATCTGCATTTATAATACAGCTCCCTGATATTAATAGGCGAAATAATAATTATAACGGACATTTTTGTCAAATATATTAGCTTTAAATAATATAATCCGGATTAATTACGCAACACATTTTAATATTTCTAATCAGGGTTAGATAAAATTTATTTGAATATTTCATTACACAATTTTTAACTGGTGTCTAACTAAAAAGATGTATATCTTCAGCTAAAGGATATATTGACCGATATAATAATACATAGATCTCCGGCGGATACTGGTATACGTTTTTTTAAGTTTTACAGGTTGGCCTGGTAATAAAATTCAGGATTATTATGATTATAGAAAAGAGAAAAGAGATATATGACAGGATTAATAAAGGGGAACCTGTAAAGTTAAGTTTCAAATATGTGACTGATGACCTGTTGATGCTGATAAACAGCATATTATCCAGAGAGCTGGCCAAACATGACCTGGAATACCTTATCTATTCAGTAATCACTATTTTGAGAGAGCTTATTGTTAATTCTCTGAAAGCGAATGCCAAAAGAATATTTTTCCAGATCAATAATATAAATATAAACGATCATGTGCTGTATAAAGAGGGTGTTGAACGGTTTAAAGAAGAGGTTGTAGGTGATTTTGATACTATCAGGGATGAAATTCTTGCCAGTGAGCATACTATAAATTTGAATATTGCAGAGGAGAGCGATTTTCTGCTGTTTTCAGTTAAAAACAGTGTCCCCGTAATACCTGAAGAGCTGATTAGAATAAATATGAGATTGGCAATAGCGGCGCAGAAGTCCACTTTTAACGATATTTATGAGAAAATAGAAGATGAAACGGAGGGTGCAGGCCTCGGTTTAGCCCTTATTGTAATGTTTTTGAAGAGTATGGGGATTGATCCTTCGGTTTTTACAATAAAGAGTGACGGGGCAATAACGGTTGCCGCTTTTCAGATTCCATACCGGCTTAAACCGGTGGAGGTTCTGACCACTGTTAAAAAACAGATTCTCGAAGAGGTTAACGGTATTCCGACTTTCCCTGAAAATATTATTACACTGCTGCATATGTGTTCAAATCCGGAAGCAGATATCGATAAAATTGCGCAAACGATAAAACTTGATGTATCTGTAACAAC
>Ga0116171_10002784_pt1 | contig 16428 bp, 15 predicted proteins | sample AD_JPNHW2_MetaG_FD_89798 | JGI IMG/M metagenome (GOLD analysis project Ga0116171, IMG submission 89798) | Active sludge microbial communities of municipal wastewater-treating anaerobic digesters from Japan - AD_JPNHW2_MetaG | ecosystem: Engineered > Bioreactor > Anaerobic > Digestate | place... | reverse complement strand
CTTTTAAAAAACATGTTCCAAAAGTACATTATTTTTTCAAATTGGGGCTACTATAATTTTATTATTTTTGCGGAGCTAAATTTACAAAAATGAAAATCGATATTTTATTGGGCTTACAATGGGGCGATGAAGGGAAAGGAAAAGTTGTGGATGTGCTGACTCCTCACTATGATGTTATTGCACGTTTTCAGGGAGGCTCAAATGCCGGACATTCTCTTGAGTTTAATGGAGTTAAACATGTTCTGCACCTTATCCCCTCAGGAATTTTTCATAAAGATAAAATTAATATTATTGGAAACGGAGTAGTAATTGATCCTTTGGGATTTCAAAATGAAATTCAAAACCTCATCTCACTGGGGCTTACTCCTACGGACAATCTTTTTATTTCGAAAAAAGCTCATTTAATTCTGCCAACCCATTTATTGTTAGATAAATTTTTGGAAGAGAAAAAAGGAACGTCGAAAATCGGCTCTACTTTGAAAGGAATTGGACCAGCTTATACAGATAAATCCGGCCGTAACGGGCTGAGGGTTGGGGATCTTTCTTCTCCCGATTTCGATAATAAATATGCTGATCTGATAGCCTCTCATAAAGATTTACTCTTAAAATATGGTTTTGACTTTAGTGATACTCTTCCGGAACTTGAAACAAACTGGCTTAATTCTTTAAACACTATTAAAAAATTTAAATTTATTGATAGTGAATATTTGATAAATGAATATTTAGATAATAATAAGACTGTTCTGGCAGAAGGAGCTCAGGGAACTCTCCTCGATGTTGATTTTGGAGCATATCCCTTTGTGACATCTTCCAATACTATTGCTGCCGGTGCTTTTACAGGACTTGGAATTGCACCTTCTCGTGTGGGAAATGTTATCGGTATTGTGAAAGCCTATTGTACCCGTGTCGGCAGTGGTCCATTTCCAACTGAATTGTCTGATTCATCTGGAGAAAAATTACGTAAAAATGGATTCGAATTCGGCTCTACTACAGGTCGCCCTCGTCGATGCGGTTGGCTAGACCTTGTTGCTCTGAAATATGCAATTATGCTGAATGGCATTACTGAGATTGTCCTTACAAAAGCTGATGTCTTGTCAGACTTTGAATCTATTAATATTTGTACCGGCTATAAGATTGATGGCAAAATTGTTCAAAAAGTGCCGTTTGATAATGAGGCTGTGATTGAACCAGTTTATATTACAATGAAAGGATGGATGAAGGATATTTCCAAATTGAAATCTTATGATGAATTTCCCCCTGAATTAAAAAAGTACATAAAATTTATTGAAGAGGAAACTAATGTAAAAATTTCAATTGTTTCTGTTGGCTCAGACAGATTGGCTACAATTCGAATTTAGAATGAGATAAACATGAAGTTGAGATTTAAATTGATTGTTGGAATATTGATCGTTGCTTTCATCGCATCTTCTTGTGCTCCTCAGATTTATGGACAACGAAAACACCGAAAACAAAAGAATTGCGGCTGTGAATTGGTCAAACCGTTAAATAATATCGAAAATAGGGATGCCTAAATTTTTAAAAGAGGAATTTATTGCAAAAACAGGTAAATACTTTCCTCCTGAAACTATTGATTTTGTCTATTTTCAGTTTGAAACTCATCTTTTTAACTTCAGGATAACCCGCCCCAGGGTTACTAAAAAGGGAGATTTCAGATATTCTTTGATTCGAAAAAGTCTCCCGTCAATTTCTATTAATAGTAATTTGTGCTCCTATGAGTTTTTTTTGGTTTTTTTGCATGAATTAGCTCATTATAAGGTTTTTACAAAATTTGAAAATCAAGCAAAATCTCATGGCAAAGAGTGGAAAAATGAGTACAGAAAATTGCTTGAACTTGCTTTAAATAATATTAGTTTTCCATCTGCTATACATAATGCTTTTAGCAAACATCTCGGTAATATTAAAAGCTCCAGTGCGCTTGATCATGATTTGGAAGCCGTTTTCGATTCTTATCGTATTACTGTTCCGGATATGGTCTTTGTTAAAAATCTTAATCCGGGAGATTGTTTTATCTGTAAAAATGAAATGTTTGTCATGGATTCATTTGTGCGAACAAGAGCTCGCTGTACCATGATGAAATCAAAAAGAAAATACCTGATTTCAGGACTGATGAAAGTAAAATTGATTTCTGATAAAATTATATAAATATGAAAAAACTGGGGTTGGTTTCATTGATGTTGTTATTTATATTGATGTCGTGTAGACAAGAATCAAAAGAGATTATTTTTAAGGGGAGATTATCAAATAATGCTGAAAAACAAATTTACCTTTATAAAGTAACTCCGGACGGAAACTTTCTTATTGATTCTTCAGAAATTAAAAATGGAAATTTTATTTTTGAAGTAAGTGGTTCCAATAAAGCCGAAAAATTGGCACTAAAAGAGCCCGCTTTTTACAGATTGATGTTGAATCCTGATAATGCTTTTACAACCATAGCCCGAAGCGGAGAGAAAATTGAAATAAAAGCTGATGCCGACAACCTGGTAAAAACATATTCTATCACCGGCAGCAAAGATGCTATTTTGTTATGGCAACTTGATCAAAAACTCAAAAATTTTATTGATACTACCGACTTGTTATATTCTATTTATAATGCCTATATTGAGGATGATTCCGTTAGATTGCAAATCGAAAACAGGTACAATAAACTGATTCTGAATCATTCAAATTATTTAAAAACTTTCATTGCGGATAATCCCACCTCATTAACAACCCTGATTGCTTTTTACCAGGTATATAATAAAAGAAAATTTTTTGACGAAACAGAAAACCTTGATTTATTAAAAAAAATATATAATCAACTGCAGGTTTACTATCCTACTAATGAAAATGTAATTTTTCTTAAAAAAAGAATTGAACTTATTACATCCAAGATTAATGATGAAAACATTACAAAAAAATAAAATTTCTTTTGAAAATTTTCTATCTTTGTCAACTATAAATAATTGGAATATGAAGAATTTGTATTTTATCTTTATTTCTCTTTTCTTTTTTCAGAGTTGTGCCAAATTTGACCCTGTTGATTGTTCTTTAAACGTTGACTACAATCCTGATTCGATATGGACTGAATGTCATGTAACCGTTATAGATGACGGAGGATGCTCCTATTTTACAGAACAAGGTTATTGTGTTAGTTTTTTCGAAGAGCCTTCTTTAATTGATGAAAATTCAACCATTGAAGTGGTCAATTACGGTGGAAAAGAAATCAATTATTCCTGGAAAATGAGATTGACAGAAATTGATACAACATATTATATCAGAGCTTACGTAAAAACAAATGCAGGAACTGGATACAGCAACATTGTCTCAGTAACAACCCCTTAACTTTAATAAATAAACATTCAATTTAAATTTAATTATATCTACTATTTCAATTTTATTATGAAAAACAGAATTCTTGTTATAAACCCGGGTTCAACCAGTACTAAAATAGCGGTGTTTGAAAATGAAGAACAAATTTATATTAAAAACATCAAACATTCTTCTGAAGAATTGGTTGGTTTTAAAAATGTTACCGACCAATATGATTTTAGAAAAAGTGTAATATTGGAAGAATTAAAAATGCAAAATATTGATTTAAATTCTTTGGCGATTATTATTGGGAGAGGTGGATTGATAAAACCTGTTAAATCTGGTGTTTTTAAGGTCAATGAATTAATGAAAGAACATCTTAGAATGGGTTTTTCCGGTGAACATGCTTCTAATTTGGGCGGCTTAATTGCAGATAGTATTTCTCAGGCATTGGGTCTTCCCTGTGCCTATATTGCTGATCCGGTTGTAGTGGATGAATTGCAGGATGTTGCCCGAATTACAGGTCATCCGTTATTTGAAAAAATTTCTATTTTCCATGCACTTAATCAAAAGGTAATAGCCAGAACTTATGCCAAGGAAATCAATAAAAAATATGAAGATTTAAACTTGATTGTTGTGCACATGGGGGGAGGAATTAGTGTAGGAGCTCATTGTAAAGGAATGGTCATTGATGTTAACCAGGCATTGGATGGCGATGGTCCATTTTCTCCTGAACGTTCAGGGACTCTTCCTATGAATCAGGTTATTAAAGCTTGCTTTAGTGGAAAGTATTCCTTTGATGATATGAGAAAAATGATAGTTGGAAAGGGAGGGTATGTAGCCTATTTCGGAAGTAACGATGCCTATGCGGTTGAAAAAGCTGCTGCTGAGGGAAATCCAAAAGCTGAACTGCTGGAAGAAGCTATGGCTTATCAGGTGTCTAAAGAAATTGGCGGAGCTGCTGTCGTTCTTAAAGGAAAAACTGATGCAATCTTGCTAACAGGTGGAATAGCTTATGGAAAACCAATGATTGCCAGAATTAAAAAATATATTGATTGGATTGCTCCGGTTTTTGTATATCCGGGAGAAGATGAAATGAAATCTTTGGCGATGAATGCGTTAATGGTTATGAAAGGAGAGCTCAATCCTGAAACCTATGTTTGATATTGATAAAAAATAAAATGAAAATTGCAATCTACAGCAGGAATCACAATAACGATGAAGTCTGTTTTATTAGTAATGTTATTGATTATCTTACAGCTAAAGGTAATGAAGTGTTGATTTCCGCTAATTTCAAAGATCATTTTGATAATATTACCTTATTTACCACTTATCAGGATTTAAAAAACCAACCTCATCCAGATTTTCTTTTCTCTTTCGGTGGTGACGGGACTTTTTTAGATTGTGCCAACCTGGTGGGAGATCTTGATATTCCAATTGTTGGAATTAATACCGGCCGTATAGGTTTTTTGACAGGTATCAATAAAAATGCTTTTGAACAATCATTCACGATGTTGGAAAACAAAGAGTATATTTTAGAAGAGAGAGCTTTGCTGAATCTGGAAAGTGATGACCATTTCGAACTTCTCTCTAAATATGCATTGAATGATATCACTCTTCACTCTTCGGACCTCTCCTATGTCAATACAATCAAAGTTTGGATTAATGACGAATTTGTCAACACCTATTGGGCAGATGGACTCATTATTGCTACCCCGACAGGATCTACTGCTTATTCCCTAAGTTGCGGGGGGCCTATCATTATGCCAATGGTCAATGCCAATGTTATTATTCCCATTGCTTCCCATAGCTTGTCAGTCAGGCCCATTATTGTCCCTGCTGATGATATTATCACGGTAACTTTTGAAAGTAGAAGTGAGAATTTTTCTCTTACATTGGATTCTATAAGAGCTATTGTAAAAAATCCCGTTCGCTTGACCATTTCTAAAGAGAAGTTTACTATTAAAACTGTGCGATTTCATTCTGCCGATTTTTTTAGTGTCATTAGGGAAAAACTTATGTGGGGTCTTGACAAACGAAATATAAGCGAAGTTTAATTTATCTTATAAATATATAATATGAAAAAATTAGTTGGAGTCATAATGGGCTCAACCAGTGATTGGAAAATCATGCAAGAAGCATGTAATATTTTAGAAGAGTTTAACATCCCTTATGAAAAACTTGTAATTAGTGCTCACAGGACTCCCGATAAAGCTTTGGAATATGCTTCAACGGCAAGAGAAAGAGGCTTGAAAGTAATTATAGCAGGTGCCGGAGGTGCAGCACATCTTGCCGGTTTTACTGCTGCAAAAACCACCTTGCCGGTGATTGGAGTTCCTATCAAATCTGCTCAACTTAACGGTATGGATTCTTTGCTGTCAATTGTTCAAATGCCGGGAGGAATCCCGGTGGCAACTGTAGCCATTGATCAGGCTAAAAACGCTGCCTTGCTGGCAGTGGAAATTATTAGTATATCGGATAATGAAATTGCAGAAAAGCTGGAGAAGTACAGAATCGATATGCGTGATAAAGTCTTGAATAGTAAACTGGATTAGTTTTCCATTAAAAGTAATACTTGTTCAATAATTTCACGATTATTCTGTAAGTGAGGAACTTTGTGCTGCCCTCCCAATTTATTGTTTTTTTCCAGCCATTTTATAAATGTTCCCGGTTTTGCCACATGAATTTTTGGTTTTTTTAAGATTAAATCATTAGTTCTCTTTGTCTCGTAATCTGAATTTAATGATTTTAATGTTTGATCCAGAACTTCTCCAAAAAGATTAATGTCTGAAGGTGGAGTTGTAAATTCAATTACCCATTCATGGCATGCTTTTGAATTGTCTTTTTCAAGAAAAATAGGCGCTGCAGTATAGCTGATATAACTGGCACCTGTTTTTTGGCAAGCATTATTGATTGCTTTATCGGCATTGTCAACAATTACCTCTTCTCCAAATGCATTGATATAATGCGTTGTACGTCCTGTTATTTTAAAGCGGAAGGGATTGAGTGAGGTAAATTGAACTGTATCTCCGATTATGTAACGCCATAATCCACCAAGAGTGGAAATGACCATTGCATAGTTCTGATTAATTTTAACATCTTCCAATGGAATGGCAGTTGCTCCTATAGATCCAACTTCATTCATCGGAATAAATTCGTAAAAGACGCCATTATCGGTCAAAAGAAGCAATTCGTCAGAATGAATCTGATCCTGCAATCCGAAAAAACCTTCTGATGCATTATAAACATTCAAATATATAAATTTATCATCCGGAATGATTTTTTTGTATTCTTCATAATAGGGAGCAAAAGATACTCCACCATGAAAAAATAATTCCAACTTAGGCCAAACATCTAAAATATTATCTTTATTCTGTAATCGCAACACTTCTTTTAACACCAACAACATCCAGGAAGGCACGCCCGACAAAGAAGTTATATTTTCGTGTTGAGTGCTTTCGGCAAGAAGTTGTAACTTTTTATCCCAATTGCTGTTAAGTAATATTTTTCTATTTGAGGCTCTTAAAAAATCTCCCACCAATGGCATGTTGTCAAGCAATATGGCAGAAATGTCACCGCATTTAACTTTCACATTTTCCTGTTTCTCTTGGAACCCACCCCCCAATGTTATTCCTTTTCCGGAAAAAATAGTTGTTTTTGGAGCCATTTTTGTATAAAAAGTCAGGGAATCTTGCGCAGAAATATAATTATTGAAAATCAGCGATTCATAACTGACAGGTATGTATTTGCTTTTGGAATCACTTGTCCCTGATGATTTTGCAACCCATTTAATTTTACTGCTCCATAAAATATTGTCCTCTCCCCTGATAATCCTTTCTATATAAGGAAAGAGAGAATTGTAATCATATAACGGGACCCTTTCTGCAAATTGAGAATAACTCATGGTAGCCTCGACATGATGTTCTTTCCCAAAAAGTGTATTAGACCCATTTTTATTTATATAGGTGAGCCATTTTGCCTGATTTTTGAACGAGTGCCGGTAAAGATTGCTTACTCTATCGTTTCTGTGAAAGAAATAGCCCCTAATGGCCATATTTATTAGTTGCATAAAGTAGCAATTTTTTGTAATTTTGACGCAAAATTATAATAAAAATGATTTCATTCCCCAATTTTAAAATTAATATTGGACTTTTTATAACAAAAAAAAGGAATGATGGTTTTCATGACTTGGAAACTATTTTTTATCCGGTTGATTTTCAAACTGATAAATTAGAAATTCTTAAAAATGACTCTTCGTTAAAACTAACCGTTGCTAATGCCTCCTTTCTCAAAGATCCTGAAAGTAATTTATGTACAAAGGCTTATCGATTACTAGAAAAGGAGTATCATCTTCCCGGAATTGAAATTATTTTGACTAAAAATATTCCGGTGGGGGCGGGTCTTGGAGGTGGCTCCGCTGATGCTGCATTTACCCTTAAAATGCTTAATGAATTGTTTGAGTTAAATATTCCCTTTGAAAAACTCAAACTATATGCTTCAAAATTGGGTAGCGATGTGGCTTTTTTTATTGAGAATAAACCTGCTTATGCCTCCGGAAAAGGAGAAATACTAGAAACTATCCCGCTAGATTTGACCGATAAAATTATTACAGTTGTAAAACCTCGCTTTTCTGTTTCAACAGCAGATGCCTATAAATGGATAATACCTCAACCTGCCTCTTTTTCATTGAAGAATATTCTCTCTATCCCTGTCGGGGAATGGAAATATTATATTAAGAATGATTTTGAGAAAAATTTGTTTGTAAAATATTCTCCCTTACAGGAGATTAAAAATTCTCTCTACCATGCAGGAGCGCTCTATGCCTCCCTTTCGGGTAGCGGCTCCGCTTTATATGCCATTAGTGATTATCCACTGAAATTGAATATTAAGAATGGTGTTGTTCTCTGACAATTACAGCTCTAATTTAGTTACTTTTCCACAAATTTATCGGCTGTTCTATATTTCCCATTTTCTGCAAAAGAAGTCTTAAAAAAGTTTAACAAAATAGAGATATTTCTTATTAATTAATATTACCTTTGCACTTCAATACCTTAACATTTTCCTCTATGAAACAACACTATTGGAATGAATATCAGAAAGCTATCGCCGATGATCATTTTTTTTATGAAAGGAGTTGTATCAGACAGACATTCTTTCCGGGTTCGGAAACTGCCTTTTTAAGAATAATGCGCGAAGAATTGGGAAAAGATATTCGTGATGAAGCAAACCAGCATACCTGTACCGGAATTGGCTATCACAGCGATATTGTTCCGCTCGAAACAACCATGACTGTTGTGGCCAGGCTCTTTTCGCTGATGTCAGATGCCGGCTATGAAAATTATGTTCCTTCCTGCGTTACCTCTTTTGGCATTTTTACCGAAATGATTGCCATGTGGAATCATAATCCCGAATTACTCGAAAAGACAAAAAAAGTACTTTTCGATACGATAGGACGAAAATTTGAAATACCGCTGAATCTTGCTCACCCCTCAGATATTATTTATAAATTCAGAAATGAACTGAAAACTAAAATGAAATTTCAACTGGTGAACCGTTTTACCGGGAAACCACTCAAAGTGGTAGAACATATCGGCTGTCATTATGCCAAAATATTTCCGGAAGCCGGTATCGGGAAAGCTGAATTTCCCCATGTGCTGGTCGGTATGATTGAATCGTGGGGCGGCGAAGTGGTTGACTATCCCGAAAGAAGACACTGCTGCGGCTTCGGTTTCAGACATTATCTGCTTAAGGAAAATCGCGGCTATTCTATTGCCAATTCAAAAAAGAAATTTGAATCAATGGAACCTTATGAACCCGACTTTATCGTTACTAACTGTCCCGGTTGCAATTTGTTTTTAGACAGATGGCAATATACTATTGCTGAAATGAATAATAAAACGTATGATAAAAACGGTTACGGTATCCCTGTCCTCACTTATGAAGAAATGGCCGGAATGCTGCTAGGTTACGACCCTTGGCTGCTGGGAATGCAACTTCACCAAATTCAGGTGGAAAGATTGCTCGATAAAATCGGAATTCCCTATAATATCGACGAAAAATATAAGGGAATCTCCGGACAAGTGCTGCCCAGACCCGAAAATCCTATTAACCTGTTGGTTTGATTTTGTTTATTACGAACTAATTTTAATTGTTATTATCATGAAACAAATTGCCATTATCGGAGCCGGTGTTGCCGGAATTGAGGCTGCTTCAATAGTAAGTAAAAATAATTTTAAAGTACTGCTTTTTGAAAAAGAAAATGATATTGCCGGGAATATTATGAATAAAGCCAGACTTTTTCCCGATTTTTCATTGGCAGTGGAGCTGGTTAATAAAATGAGGGCTAAGATAAATCATCCTAATATTTCTTTACATCTGAATAGTGAAATAGTAGATATTGTCAATCATAATAATGAATGGGAACTCACAGATAAGAAAGGAACAAAATATAAAGTGGACACCGTTTTGCTTGCTACCGGCTATACCCCTTTTGATGCTACTCTGAAAGAAGAGTTGGGGTACGGTATCTATAATGGGGTAATTACTTCTCTTGACTTGGAAAAAATGTTTCAGGAAAATCGTATCCTCAATTCTTTGGATGAACCTCCCGGAAAAATAGTTTTTTTGCAATGCGTTGGCTCAAGGGATGAAAAATCGGGCAATGATTATTGTTCTAAAGTATGTTGTGTTACTGCTGTTAAGCAAGCTATTGAGGCTGCTAAATTGTTACCTGATGCTGAGATTTATATTTTTTATATGGATTTGCGTATGTGGGGGCAGTCTTTTGAAGAACTCTATCGGGAGGCTCAAGAAACCTATGGGGTTAAGTTTGTCCGTGGTCGAATTTCAGAAGCCGCCTCTACTTTTGACGGAAAAATTCAGATTAAAGCTGAAGATACTCTGGTGGGAACTCCACTTAAAATGACTACTGATTTTTTGGTACTGATGGTGGGAATGGAAGCTTCCCTGGGAACCAAAGCTCTTGCGCATAAATGCGGAATTGATGGTCCTTATGGATTTGCGTTGGGAAAAGATCGCTTTCTGGAAGGAAACAACACGACTCAAGAGGAACTTTTTGTGGCTGGCTCTGCAAAACGCCCAATGAGCATTGCCGATGCTATTGCAGATGGCAGATCCGCAGCATGCACTATTATTGAATCAGAAAATAGATCGAATTAAAACTATATTTTATTCTATACAAATTTATCACCGAAATCTACTTGTACATCGGTGACAAATTGGCGGATTTGTTGTTCATCTTCTTTTTTGCAAATTAAAAGTATATCTTCACTTTCAACCACAATGTAATCATCCAAGCCCTGTACCACTACCACCTTATTCTTAGGCATATTAACAATACAATTGTTTGAATTATATAGTTTTACTCTTTTACCAATGACAGAATTGTTATTTTTGTCCTTGTTACGAATTTCAAACAATGAACCCCATGTGCCAAGATCAGACCAACTAAAATTCCCTGCATAAACATAGACATTGCGTGCTTTTTCCATAATGCCATAGTCAATCGAAATGTTTTTACAAACTTCATAAATCTGTTTGATAATAAACCCTTCAGAAGGAGTATTGTAAACACCTTTTCCTTGCTTAAAAAGATTGTCAACTTCTGGAAGATATAATTCGAATGCTTTTTGTATAGTTGCCAATGACCACATAAAAATTCCTGCATTCCAAAGAAAATCACCGCTTTCAATAAATTGCTTTGCCATTCTGAGTTCGGGTTTTTCGGTAAAGGTCTTAACAGCATAGATAGATGGATTTTCTTGATAGACAATATCTTCATTATATTGAATATATCCATATCCTGTATTGGGATGGGTAGGCCTAATGCCAATAGTGAGCAACCAATCATTCTTTGAAACTGCACTTAAACCCTTTTCAATCACCTCAAGAAAAATTTCCTCATTATTAATAACATGGTCTGATGGGGCAACAACGATGACGGCATTTGGATTCTTCGCTTGAATTTTATAGTTTGCATATGCTATACAGGGTGCTGTATTTCTCCTTGAAGGTTCCAATATGATGTTTTCTTCAGGGACAGCAGGGAGTTGTTCTTTTACCAATTGAAGATATGCAGCGTTGGTGACAATATATATATTTTCTTGGGGACAAATTTGTTGAAACCTATCAAAAGTTTTCTGAATTAAAGTTGTTCCATCACCAAGAATGTCAATAAATTGTTTGGGGGTTGACATTCTACTCATTGGCCAAAATCGGGCACCTATTCCTCCGGCCATGATTACACAATAATAATTTTTATTCATAACTGAAAGTGATTATTTTAAGGCTGCAAAGATACATCTTTTTGTTTTTGAGAGAAGGAAATCGTTTATTATACTACAATGACGAACCGTTTCAATAATTATTAACTATCGTTAAGTTTAATAAAAATGAAAAGCATTGAGGTAAAAGCCCAAAGCGAGGACCCTCCATAACTTATAAAAGGTAACGGAATCCCGATTATCGGAAGAAGCCCAATGGTCATCCCGATATTGATAATAAAGTGGAAAAATATAATACCGGCTATTCCATAACCGTAGTATCGCACAAATGGATTTCGATGTCGTTCAGATAATAAAATAATTCTGATTATTAAGGCTAAATAGAGGGATAAAATAACAAAAGAACCAATAAAACCCCACTCCTCTCCAATACTGCAAAAAATAAAATCAGTGCTCTGTTCAGGTACAAAATCAAATTTGGTCTGAGTACCATTCAAATAGCCTTTTCCGAAAAAACCGCCTGAGCCGATGGCAATTTTAGACTGATTAAGATTAAAGTCAGCCCCTTTAGGGTCAGAGGTTTTTCCCAACATTGACTCAATACGTTGTTTTTGATGTGGTTGGAAAACATGATTATAGGCAATGTTTACCAAAAAAACAAAGGCTATACTTAATCCTAACAAAAAAGCATTTTTGATTAGTTTCTTTTTATCTGTTCTGGAAATGAGGGTTGTAACAATAAAAATGAATATTAGCAAGGCGATTGCATAAATTTCATTAAAATAGAGTGTAAAAATAAAAATAAAAATTGCAAATGCTCCGTAAAGAAACAATCTTCCACTCATTCCTTCTCTGTAAAAAAGAATAATAAAAGAGAAAAAAACAAGGGCAGAGCCTGTGTCCCTTTGCAGAAATACAATGAGAATCGGGATTAAAATAATCAGAAAAGAGAGCAACCAAATATTTCTTTTTTCACTGCTTGTTTTTCCTTCATTTAAAAACTTTGCCAGTGCCAAAGCAGTGGCCATTTTCATAAATTCACTTGGTTGTATACTAAATCCTCCCACTTTAATCCAAGCTTTTGCACCTGAAATTTCTGTACCCACAATCAGAACCAATAACATCAAGACTAAAAAGAATATATAAATATGATAGGAATAATTCTGATAAATCCGAGCATCAATTAAAAGAATCCCTATGGCAATCAATACTGAAGTTCCTATCCATATAAGTTGTTTTCCATAGGCTGTCCCGATGTCAAAAATATTAACGAAGGAAACCGGATCGTAACAAGAGGAAAAAACAGCCATCCACCCAACCACCACTAAAATGATGTAGATTACAATTAACAAGGGATCAAATCCTTTTGATACTTTTTGACGATTTTCTATAAACATTACATTAATGACATTGCAATTATATTTGTTTCAAGGTCTTTTCTTTTCACCTCCCCTGTGAGGTAAAGTTCCATTATTAAACTCGCAATGGGGGCTGCCACTACTGAACCCCAACCACCATTTTCTATCAGGACAAAAACCACTATTTGTGGCTTTTCTATAGGAGCAAAACATGCAAAAACAGAGTGATCACGTCCATGAGGATTCTGTGCAGTCCCGGTCTTTCCGGCAACTCTTATCCCCGGAATTTGTGCCGATACCGCTGTTCCCGATAAAACTGCCATCTCCATTCCCTGAATAACGGGAATATAATATTGGGATGAAATTTTAGCATCTATTTTTTCTGTAAAACGATCACTATAATTATCCTTTGTTCCAATAGCCCTGATAATATGAGGCTTGATATAATAACCCCTGTTTGCTATAATAGCTAATAAATTGGCCATTTGTAAAGGCGTAGTTGCTGCTTCTCCCTGACCAATCCCCATTGAGACAATTGAATTCCCATTCCAACGACCATTGTATAATTTGTTAAAATAATCAACAGACGGAATAATGCCTTTGCTTTCAAAAGGCAAATCGGTATCAAATGTCTTTCCGAAGCCTAACGCATTGATATGATCTTTCCATGCCTGATAACCCTGCTGAACGGTTTTGTATTTTTTCTTATTGGATACAATATTGTAAAAAGCTCTGCAAAAATAGGTATTGCAGGAAGATTTTACTGCTCCTATCAGGTTTACCGGCCCTGAGTGGTGACAAGCAATCGTATGATTCCCAATATTATAACCACCGGAACACCCATATACTGATGAAGGATTGATAACACCCTCTTCCTGCCCTATTAAACCATTTGCCAGCTTAAAAGTTGACCCCGGGGGATACATAGCCTGTAAAGCTCTGTCATAAAGTGGCTTTTTTTCTTTGTCCTGACTTAACATTGAGTAATTCTTTCCCCGGTTCTTCCCTACCAACAGATTGGGATCATAACTCGGAGTGGAGACAATGCATAGTATTTCTCCTGTTGCCGGTTCAATGGCCACAATACTACCCCGCTTGTTGGTCATTAATAATTCACCATATCTCTGTAAGGTCAGCGACAAAGTGCTCCATAACGGAGTCCCGGCAACAGCCACTACATCCTCTTCACCGTTGCGGTAACTTCCTTTTTCACGATTATGAACATCCACCAAAACGACCCTCTTTCCCTTAATTCCACGAAGTTCCTGTTCGTATGTTTTTTCAATACCGCTGATTCCAATATAATCTCCCAGTTGATAATAAGAATCATTTTCCAATATTTCTTGATTTACTTCTCCTACATATCCTAAAACATGTGCCGCGATAGGCTCGGGATAATATCTCAGCGTCCGGCTTTGAACAAAAAATCCGGGGAATTTGTATAGTTTTTCTTGAAGATATCCATAATCTTCTTTTGACATTTGCTGATCAAAAGTGCTGGGTATTAAAGGAGAATAATTTCTGGCTTTTTCAATTCTTTTTAATAATGTCTCCTTATCAATATCTAAAATCCTGCACAAATCCATCGTATCAAAACTTCGAAGTTCTTTCGGAACAATCATTAGGTCATATACAGGCTCATTATAAACCAGTAAAGAATCATTTCGGTCATAAATCAACCCCCTGGCAGGATGCTCCGTTATGTATCGCAAGGCATTTTCATCTGCCGACTTTTTATAATAATCATCAATAACCTGTAAATAAAATATTCGGATAAGGTATATCAAAACTATTAACAGCATTAACCCAATAATAATATATGATCTCTTTTTATTGAATGAGTCCATCTATTTATTCCTTTTACAAAGATATGCCGTCATTTCAATTAACTCTCCTTTTTTTTCTGATGCAACGGTTATTTTATCCAGTGATGAATAAGCTTTCTCTATATATTCCTGAATAAGATTTTCAGTTTTTGTTTTGATATCAAGATCGTCGAATAGTCCTTTAACAGTAAAGAACTTTTCCTTTTCTTTCTTTTCCGGAGAAGCAAACTGCTGCTTTAAGATCTGTCTTTGTGAATCGGTGCCATCCTGTATAGCTCTTAAATATAAATATGTTTTTTTGTTGGACTCAATATCCCCACCTATTTCTTTCCCAAAAATATTTTTATCTGAATAGACATCCAGCAAATCATCCATAAGCTGAAAAGCAATTCCTAAATTTATCCCGAACTGATATATATTGTTTTGATTATCCATGGTGGTCTGTGAAATAATAGCTCCTGCTTTCAAACAGGCGGCAAGCATGACGGCTGTTTTGAGTCTTATCATTTCAAGGTATTCAGCAATGGTCACGTTTTCAGTTGTTTCAAAATTCAAATCATATTGCTGTCCTTCACAAATTTCAATCGAGGTTCTGGCAAAAAGAGAAATAAGCTTTAAAACGGTTTCGCTGTCAGTCGGTGTTTTTAAAATTTCCTCAAGTGCCATTGTTGCCAAAGCATCTCCGGATAAAATTGCAATGTTAGCATTCCATTTTTTATAAACAGTTTCTTTTCCCCGACGTATGGGAGCATTGTCCATAATGTCATCGTGGATAAGCGTAAAATTGTGTAACATTTCAAATCCGGCTGCAGCAAAGAAAGCTGCTTTAGGATCTCCTTCAAATAGTTCAGTGGCAAGCATCACAAGCTTTGGCCTGATACGCTTTCCTTCCTGTAGCAGAATATATTCTATTGGCTTATATAAAGTAACCGGGGTTTTATCAGAAGAAAGTTTGATAAAATGACTATTCAATGAATTATTCATCCAAAATGATTTAGAAATGCAAAAATACGACTTTATTTTGACGGGCTAATTCTCCTTTTTGATTTTCATATTTAATGAAAGATAAATATCTCATTTTTAAGCAATCAAAAGAAAGTAGGTTGCCAGCTTTTAGATGAAACGGATTTTTTGTTTCCGACAGCTTCACAATTGAGAAAATCAATCTTTCTTTGCAGATTCCAGAAAAAACCTCCTAAACTACCATTGGCACAAATGACACGATGACAAGGTATCAGGTAAACAACCGGATTTTTACCCACAGCGGTTCCCACCGCTCGAGAGGCTTTGGGATGACCTATTTTTGTTGCTATCTCTCCATAGGTTGTAACTTTTCCTAACGGAATTTTGATTAATTCTTTCCATACTTTCAACTGAAAATCAGTTCCTTTGATATGAAGTTGTATTTTGGGTATACATTTCCAGTCTCTGAGAAAAATCTGAATGGCATCCTTTTGCTTCTGGGTCAATTCCTGCTTTAAAACTGCCTTGGGAAAACGATTTTTCAATTCTTTAATCACTTTTAAATGCTTATCAGCAAAACCCATATAACAAATCCCCCTGCGGGTGTTGGCTACCAACATTTTTCCAAAAGGAGTCTCCAGATAACTGTAATAAATGATTAATTGCTTTTTAAGCTTTTTTTGCTCTTGGACCTCCATTTCAGTAATTCTTATTACTGTCTTATTCGGT
>Ga0116171_10002783_pt1 | contig 16430 bp, 24 predicted proteins | sample AD_JPNHW2_MetaG_FD_89798 | JGI IMG/M metagenome (GOLD analysis project Ga0116171, IMG submission 89798) | Active sludge microbial communities of municipal wastewater-treating anaerobic digesters from Japan - AD_JPNHW2_MetaG | ecosystem: Engineered > Bioreactor > Anaerobic > Digestate | place... | reverse complement strand
GACGTCACTATTGTTTTTAGTGCTTAGAATTTCTGCTGTTTTTTGTTGTAATTTTGGTTCGCGTTTCTGTCCCAAATTAGAATTTGTGCAATTACTTCCGTGATATAATGTTATTTTTATATTGCCTGTTACTGTAAATGGTTTTGCAACGTTGTCATTACAAGTATGATAAGTTACGTCTTTGCGAACTTTACAAAATTCCTTACAGAAGTCATAATTTGGGTTTTCATATAAGGATAAACTTTTGTCATGGTTACCCATTATAATACCATTTGTATTGAAGTTTGCTGGATAATTTTCTTCACAATATTCAATATAGCTGTCTGCACAATGTAAAAAACGTTCTTTGTAGTGTTCTGGAAATGTCATTGTGCCATCCACTAAATCACCAGCACATAACAAAACGTCAATTGAACGTTCTTTACAAATCTTCATGAAGTTTTGTAGTATTGTTTTCTGTTGCCACATGTTCCCAAAATGTGGATCGCTAATAATAGCTATTTCATAATACGGTGTATCTGGAACTAATTTCCAGGCAAGTGTTTTATTTGGTTTTTCTAAGCCAACATCCATCCAGTATTTACTAAATCGTTTTGTGGAAACTTTAATAGATTTTGCGGAATCAGTGAACGTTTTGTGTTTTGAAAAAATCCTAAGTAAGTCAAATTTGTTGTAGATATTAAGGTCAACGATTTCCCTCTTTCGTATGAAAACACCGCCAATTAAAAAATTAAAAATGACCTAACTATAATCGTCTTCAATAGGTTTATATCCCACATATTCTGTTTTCATTGATATAGAATCTTTTTCTAATATTTCTATGTCCATTATAATACCGCCTATATCAGGATTCATACCTTTACGACCCATGTAATTTGGTGTCGGCAGTTGGAAACATGGCATTTGCACAGCAAGCATTCCATAGTATTTGAATAGCATTGCAGATACATGATAATGTCCTAGGAATAATGCATCCGGGGCATTTTCACCTTTTTCGTTTATTTTGCTTAGAACGTATTTTTGAAGTTTATTTGATATTGATTGCGTGACACCACCGTCGCCGTGATGTAAACAAACACGAATCGGACCAATATCCAAATCTGCTTGATAAGATCCTTTGTAAATCATATCGGAACGACGGGATGCTACATTGTAACATATGTCACTACCTTGTTTTTTCCAGAAAGATTTATCATGATTCCCGCTGATAAAAACAGTGTTTATGCCATCAATTTTAGGATAATTCTTTACCGTATATTTTGTTTGATCATCTTCGCTATGCAAGAAAACCTCGTAAATCTGGTCAGTATAAACACCCATACCATCTACTAAATCTCCTGCATGTAAAACAGTTGTTATTCCATAGTCAGAACAACGTTCATAAAATTTCCATAATGATTCTATTTGTTGATAGCGAGAACAAAGATGGGTATCTGATACAATACCAATTTTATAAACATTGTCTTCAATAGGATCTACGTCTAATTGCGATACACCACCTCGCGGAAGAGGTTCTTTGATGTGTTCTTTTATAGCAGTATTTCGATTATTACGAAATATCCAATCATAGTCGTTTGTGATAGAATTTGGTTTAGAATCAGAGGGAACATAATTAAATAGTTTATTGTGTTGTTTTTCTATTAAGTACTTTCTTTCTAGTTCTTTTTTCCATGGGGTATGACTAGTGCCGGTAAGAGCGGCACATTTTCTAAAAGAATTAGTTCTCAGATATAAATCCAACATTTCTTCATACGTCATATTTTTGTAATATTTATATCCTTTTACTGGTGGTCTAATTATATCTTCCATTTTTAACCTCACTCACGTTTGTCAATGATCAATGAAACCATTATTGGCTTGAATGTAAATTCTACAAGATATTGATTGTTTTCATTAACTTTAATTGAAATTTCGGCAGCATTCTTAACAGAACTCTTTATTTGTTCTGCTAATTCATCAACGGTTGTTTTTTCTGATTTCCAAGAACCCAGTATGTCGTTTAGTGTTTTTATATCCGTTCGAGTGGCATCCAGTATGGTATTTGGTTCTTGCTTCATTGATTCTTTTATAGGACATCTCCACAAGCTCTTCCCCTTTGCCCAAGGGTGATATTATAAAACTACTTTAAATTACTTAGTATTTAAACTTTTTGGTTCATGTTTTTATGATTATAGTGTGTCCAGATTTATATTTTATTATTATTTTTTCTATAGTATCATTTGTGGTGTCCATGATTTCGGTTAACGAGCTTTTGTCAGCCCTGCAAACCAAGAGACTGTCTGTTCGTTCTGACATATTAAATGCCTTCTGGTTTTTTTGGCCACTCTAATGGCATCCAGTGAGTTACATTATAGTCATCGACAAGATGAAAATCTAACCAATCGTGCCAATAACCTTCCTGGTATGTTCCAATACTAACTCCTTCTGTTACGTTGTCATACAAACATTCGTTGTAGGTTACGTAAATCCAGACAAGCGTTCTGGATTCCGGCAGTTTTTCGTTAACATCAATCCAATTATTCATGAATGTTCCTCATTATATAACATAAAACCTCTTATGTAAACGCAAACAATCCAGTTTTGTTCTTTTTTGGCGTTAATATAGTTTTTGGTTTTTGATCTTTGATTTCTGAAAATTCAAACAAGCTTGATTCTTTTTCTAGTTTTTTGCCTGTCAAAATTGAAATGCCTATACATTCAAATATGCGCTCTAGAGGTGGTATAATTTGATGTGTTACATACCAGTTGTTATCAATACGTCCATCTGTGTTTTTTACAAATTCTGGAGTATCGACACATTGACTAATGCCACCATATTTCACAGAAGATGCCCCTGGCAATGCATAGTACTGAATACGGTCTCCCAGTCCTGGCAACGTTTCTTTACGGGATTCCATTTTCTTGTAAACGGTCACATGCGGTTGAATATTTTTATAACTATTAATATTACCAATTTTCCTGCTAAGTATTAATTTTTCTGCTAATTCTGGATTTGTTCGAACATCTTGTAAAGATGATACACTATCAATAATGTTGTTTGTATATTCCCAAGCTTCATGGACTTTATTTTCTTTTAGAATAAGTTCTAGAACTTTTTCCATTGTTTCGCCGACAAGCGGAACCCAATCTCTCCGACGCAGTTCTATGCCCCGGTACTTCATTTTGTCTTTCCAACCGTCTTTAGAAGGTTCCATAATCCACATGGCATAATGCTTCTTTTTAAGAAGTAGCATACTTTTAACAGAACATTCAAAATCTATTTCCATGGGCGGCGGTAACTTGGTTATCATAGCATCATGAATTATTTTTGCAGCCTTTTGACCATCTTCCGGTGTTTTGCCATCCAATAAGTGAATGAAAATAGAATCTGTATCGCCTCCGACAACCTTACAATTAACAAGGCTTTCTGCGGTTTCCTTGGTTAGTGTTATAGCTCGACGGCCAGCACTTGTAACAGAATTAGCAAGCCTTGGATCGTATAATCGACTTAGAACGGCGCCAGTATATCCATAGAACGAATTTAGGAGTATCTTAACAGCATACTGTTTATCATCTAGGAATTTTCTTTCTTCTTCTGTTTTGGCACTTTTCATGGCGGTTTTTAATTCCACACGTTTATTATAAAGCCTAGTTAATATTCTTGGCATTATGCCTTCATAAATAGAATGGTCGACATATCTGACATTATTAGGTGCCAAGATAGTTTTGACATTGATATTATCATCATTGACTATAGATGTCCAACATATATTATATGCTCGAATGACACTCGGATACAGAGACTTGTAATCCATAACAAGACCTTCGTTGTAAAGGCCTGGTTCCGGATCAAATACTCTGCCACCTTCCACGACGTCAATTTCTTTTTTGCTACCCCGTTTATCCTTTAATGGAAATAATCTGCCTTCCTCAAAAAATCCACGTAGCAACATTGATTCTATGCGACGAGATTGTCCGCCATTTATAGATTCATGAAGGAGGAGGCCACATTCTTTACTAATAGCAATATAACGATCAATTAATTTGAGTTCACTAATGATGTCTTGAAGAAGGTCGGCATCCCTGGCAGCGTACAAAACAAAGTCATGAAGTTCTTGTTCAGTACCTTCCAACCAAATACGTCTCATTTCACTAGCCTTAACATCTAGTTTTGGCCGATTAAGTAATGTCTTGGATACATTTTCTAGACTATAACTAGAAAGAGAATAATTAAGTTTAATGGCGTCCATCAGGTCTATTGATGCCCTTCCAACAATATTAGCTTCCTTTTGGCTACCAAATTCCTTCACTTGCATTACGGAACCGTCACGGCCTAATGTTAACGGTACATTCAAGGCTTCCGACCTATCAACAATATAAGGAAAATCAAACATATGGCCGTTGTATGTTGCAACTACATCCGGGTCGAACCTATTAAAGTAATCAATGAATGCTAATAACAATGAAGATTCATCGGGATAATATTTAACGTTTTTGGTGTCAATACCAGGTTTTCCAACCAATACAAGACTCCTGACTCCCTCAAAGTCCATATTAAAACTAAGACTCATTATGGTTATTGGGTCACCGTTTTTTGCTATCGGTACTCCGACTTCAGGAGGTTGTACTTCAATATCAAAACCAAGATATCTTAGTGTGGCATTTTCGATAATATCATTAAGGGGTTTGATATTGTTTCCATTAACTTCGATCCAGCCCATTCCAAAAATGTTATAGTTCGTGAAAAAACGTGCAGTTGCATATATTATGTCTGCTTCAAATATTTCCTGAACGCTAGGATGATTAATTAAAGTATCTCGTATTTTCGGAACGTCACCCGGCCTGTTCACATAAACCTGAAGAACTTCTGTGCGTTCAACTTGATAACCGTTTGGTAAAAACTTATATTCATCGTAGTATTCGGTAACTTCAGGAAATGTGTCTAGTAGTGATTTTACTTCTTCGAAGTTTTTTGGTAAAACATAAAAATATGGTTTAAAACCGGTTATCATATAATTGACGGAATCACCGTTTGATTGACGGCCATATAATTTGATGGCAGGGCCACTAGCCAAATTTTGGTAAGATGTTCCGATTAATTGAAATTGCATTTAAAAATTCTCCGAGTTACTATTGGTTATTTTTTTTATTTTTTTACTTAGTTCTATTAAACATTTTTGTTTTTGACCTATATCAATTTGTTTTTTATTCAGTTTTTCCGAAATATTATTTAATGATATTTCAACTTCTGGTAACTTTTCTAATAAAAATTCACACTTTTCTAGTCCTTGCAATCCTCTTAAATATCCAACAATGCTATTTGAACCGTTTTTTATTTCAATTACATGTAAATAATAGGATGATGAATTACCAAGATAGCTATATTCCGTCAAACAATTTACACCTACAATATAATTCTTTTTATTAAAATTAATTATAATATCTGAATATTGACCCACAAACGATGCTTGGTAAATTTGTTTTTTTGTTAGATGTTTGTCAATTAATGATTTTTCTACGTCATATTGATAGAGAGTTTCCTGATTCGGTATACCTATTTTTATATCATTAGAATAACTTTTATTACAAGAAATAATAGGAATTGTGGAAGTATTTTTTAAATCTAAATTCATCTTATCATGATTCAGTAATTTCTTGATCCAATTAAACATCTTTTGTACTCCCTAAAACTTTCTAGCATATCCATTATCACAAACATCACAATTACAATTTGTTTCTGTACAATCTTTAAAATGTTTGCAAAAATCTGGAAATGGACAATATGACAACGTTTTATTCAAATGCAATATTATAAAATCATTTATGTTATCATCAAAAAATTTGTCATCTATTAGTATACATTTTCTAATAAGACGTTTGTATGACGTATTTTCCTTTTCCAGTTTTTCCACAAGTTCCGATAATTTTTCAGACACAATAACCATCCCTGATAAACATATTAACAAATTTAGTATTTATACTTTTTGGTTAGTATAACCAAAAACTACTTATACAACGATAATAAACATTCACTTGATAACTATGAAATACAAGGTAACGCTGTTTTCAGTTGCAACGATATCCGCAACCGTATTTGTAGATGCAGTAAGCAAAGATGATGCAATGGAAATCGCAGCAACTTCATGCAAAGTCGATGATTTTGAAATTGACCAAATGGACCCAACAGACATTGAAGTTGTTGATGTCGAAGGTATCAATAATGAGTGACCCAAGACGCATCAAACGAATGTGTGAAAAATTATGTATTGTTTGGGAATCGTTACCAGAACAACGATTTGGACAACTTTTAGAAAACCTTACAAGGTCGTATGGACTATTTCCATACAAACGAAATTGTATAATGCCGTGGGGACAAGGCGACGACAAAACAGAAGAAATACTAGATAGAATAATAGTAGAACTAAACAAAAACAATAAATAAAATCAATACTTTTTTTATTTGTTATTTTTTATATAAAAATCCAATGATATTAACACAAATATTATAAACATGCAAAGTATCGCAATAAATGTACTTCCTATTATCATCATGTAAACGCAACCCATGTAAAAAATAAAAAGCATAAAATTAATTACTTTATTTAAATTTGACATAATTTCCTCAAACATACTTTATACTTTCCAGTATTAATAACTTTTGGTCAACAAATCACTAATGCTTCCAAAAACCAGTCCTGGAAAAGACTTTTATTCCTGGTAAGAAATGAACCAAACGATCCATCTAAAATATATGTCATGGAATTGTCTTTGGGTGTTCTGGTTGTCCTGCCACATGCTTGTTGAATTTGGATAGCAACAGTCTTAGAATACCAGGCATAATTATCATATTTGTTTCGTGCTTGTATCCAGTCGTCACCTAAATTCGGAAACGGAACTTTTGCTATAATATTCATTGGATATTCTGGACCTTCTAGGTCTAATCCTTGTTCAAATGCCACACTCAGGAAAATCGCATTATCCAATCGCTTCCAGTGCCGTAATACCTCGTTGCGCTCACCGGAAAATTGCAACAAGACGTTAGGTTGTAATCCACATAAATGTTCATTAATTAGGTTTGCTATTTGGTAATTACCACAATGTACTATGGTTTTTTCTGAAAAAATATCATGGAGTTGAGATATTTTATCGGCCATTGGTTTTGCAAATCGAAAACGGCCATCTTTAGTCATACTACCTACTGGATCGTAATATATTGTTCGACGATCAACAGGTATTGGATGAACCACCTTAACTGAAGTCGCTTTGTTGGTTAAAAGTTCGGTGGTTGGCGTTCCTGATGCCAGAACAATGCAATCTAATTTCGCAACCAAATCAGCAAACGGAACCTTGCAATCCAGTAACTTAAAATACGGACTAATCGTTAATTCTTTTCTGCGAGTACTAACATTAAATACTTCTTCGGTGTCTGTTGTGAGCACATAAGGAACTTCCAGACTAAGGTATCGCAACGCCTGATTACAAGAATCTAAATTGTTCCGGTAATAGTTATATTCTTTCCGGACCTTTGATAGCATTTTTGTTTCACGAGCAGTTAACTTTCTGGTAGTGTTTATAATGTCTTTTCGAACGTCCTTGCAGTTAGCGGTAACTTCTTTTAACTTTTTTTGCAACACTTGTGAATATTCATTAAGGTAGTCCTTGATATCTAGTTTCAATAATTCTTTTTGTAAAAGTTCTTTTCTTTCTGCCAGACTTGTTTTTTTAACAACAATGTTTAATTTTATGGTTGCAGAATCCAACAAAGCATTTGGCAAGTTTGTGGATTCATCGACTTCCAGGACTTTCGTGTCAAGGTAAAGACTAGGGTCTACTTGATATCGAGCAAAAGTAGTTGCACGAAAATTTGCCTTTTTGAATGCGGCTTTTGCTATCCTATAAGGACATTCAGTGCAACGTGCAAAACCTGGTTCGCGTGAACCAAATGGACAATCTTCTGCGGTATACCCAGAAATTCCAAGACATTCATAATTGTGTTTGCCAACTATTTTTGGTAAATCAAAGAGGTTTCCTTCCTGGATCAATGAGACTTGTGGCGAAGTAAATAAAATATTACTAACAAAGTATTCTTTTTCTAGTACCTTACCGAACACATATAAATTTAAAGTTTTTCCCGCAGCTGTTGGAGCATTTAGATCAATTATTTTACTACCTGATTCCCAGGACCTTAACATTTGCATTATTGCTTTTTCCTGGCCTTGTCTAAAAGAAGGATAAACATTATATTTTTGTAAATTTATTTTTGACAAAATATGCACCTCATGAATGAATAGTAGAAATATAAAAAAATAAAATGTATTTTATTTGGTTTTTATAGTTTATGGTTATTCGCCTCGTTCCAATAAGTATTTTGTCGAAATTGCCTTAAATGACAACCTCCCTATCTTGTAATCAGTGCTTTCGATTTCTGACCTAAATACAAGACCTTCACGCAATACATCAGACAGTACTGATCTTCCTGTTGCCATCTCAAGAAGATCATCTACGTTGTGATCTAGTGTTATTTTGCCCAGATATGGAACAAGAAAATCTTTTCCTAGTCCAAATGAATCGATAGTGTCCCACATAGTAGCAACATCGACATATTGATGATTGGTCATGTCCCAGAAGTTGAACACTCGGTAATAAACATCCGTTAACCCGTATGGATTACCTTGAATTCCTTTTCCGTATAGTTCGCCTTGGATAGCGATAGTACTGCCTAGTTGCTTCAAAACTTCTTCGATGTTATGGTCAGTCACATATCGCCAGTATGAATCACCATTCCATTTATGTTCAAAATCAGGTGCAAGGTCCACGTTCCGCGAACAGACGTGTAGTCCTGTTTCCGGATCTATATAGCAAGACATCGACGTGCCGTCTAGTTTCTCTGTGACATGAAACACAACACCTTTGTGTCTTTCCAAGACATCGGGAATGTTTTGAACCCGAGTCTCATCGGTTTTAGGAACAGCTAACCTTGATATCGGTCCCCGCATTCTGCCACGAAGTTGGACAGGTATAGGTTTTTCATATTTAGTAATACCGAGAATTTTTGTTACATCAAAACCCGGTTCTAGTTCGTCAAAACCAAATGGAACAAATGGCAAACTATCACTTAATTGCCAATCACCATTATTTAATACTGTAAGCGGGAAGCAAATCCCTTGCGAAACCTGGCCCCGAAGTTTCGCAGTTCGAATCCTATAATGCTTATCTTTCAGGAATTCAAATTCGGGACGTTCCGGCAAAATAGAATCTACTTCGCAGTAAACAACTTTGTCTCCGACATTAAACTCTTTTTTTCTTACAACCACATTCCAGCCCTTTATTCGGGCAACTTCTATTTTATCCGCACCGCTAATTGGGTTCAATTCACTGATTGTTTCGATTGATGCAAGAGTTCGAGTCATGGTGTGTTATTATGTATTTTATGTATTTATAGTTTTTGGGTAGTTATTTGTTCTATTAACTTATACATAGCACTAATATCTTTTTTGGATATTTCACAATGTTCACATATATCCATGTTGTTGAATTTGTGTATATGGTAATTTATATTAATTCCTGATAAGTGTTCTATTCGTTTTATAGCTCCTCCTATTGTTTTTCCAATTCCATAATATTCATTATTGTTGTTTAATATAAATCTTGCTTGATACGGCAATTCATCATTTATTTTTTTACAAATTAATCTTCTCATCTTTATACACCTCTAGTTAGGCATTAAACCACAATAACCATCATGTCCTTCAACGGGATACAATGGTTTACAAAACAATGCACAATCCCTATTACAATATACAGGATTTTTTATGTCCCTGGTCATTATGGGACATATGGATATTCCACTTAGTGTCATGGCTGGGTCTCCCATCCAAAGAAATCAGCGGCCCACTGGAACGGAATCCCTGCCGCCTCTGCTGCCAAACGATCAGATTCCATGTCTCCAATCATCATGGCATCTCGCTTCCCATAGAAACGCATGATATATTCCAGCATCAGCGCTTTTGGCTTTCGGCACGCGCAGCACCGCCCCCGTATGTGCTCTCCCATGTCCCGCATCTCGGGAATATGACCCTCTAGAGGATGGCCGCAAACGCAACAAACCGGACTCACTTTGCTGCCTCCAGCATAGCCACAAGAACGGATTCGTCTTTTGTTATTTTTTCCACATCATAACACGGCGCATCATCCTCTTTCAGGAATGTTAGCATCCTCTTGCAGTGTAATATCACCGCCTTCCGCTCCTCCGTGATCTGCCAGCAATGCGGCTTGGCATCCGGTCCGATCTTGCCCTCTGCATGGAGGTGCTGGCGGGCAATTTTGAGATATTTTTCATTCAATTCAGGGTATCGTCGTCTCGCTTCGGGCCAAGATTCGCAGTTTTCGTTTTGAACATAATACTGGAATCTTGCTTCTTGCGCTATCAGGGCATCCTCCAGCTCCTGGATTCGGGCATCCTTGGATTTCATTTGGCAGACATAATCATCGCCATAGTTCTCCATCTCCCCCCGCAGCCGCTCGATTTCGGTGGATTGCTGCTGAATGTAGTCCAGTGCTGCCTGAGATCTCAGATATACTTCTCTACGATCCTTGTTCTTCAACTCCTCAGAAAGATTTTCATAAGGAGTTGCTATCATTTCGGGCCATGCTGCCTTTCTACCATCGGATAGTCCCGGTTCGCTGTCCAAGATTGATTGAGCCCAATCGGCCCACTGTTCATGCTCTCCGGCAGCCAACAGCTCGACCAATTCTGTGACGTCGGGAATAGGGTCACTGCTATCTATCATGGCCCGTAGCACTTCTCTATCGAACCCATCCAGTTCTCCAACCGGAAGGTCTGTTTCATCGATGTAATTAATTGCATGAGCTAAAGCCCCCCGTTGCTCTTCGGTCAGGCTCATGGCCGGGCCCCCAGTTCACGCATTGTCATCGCAAAAGCACGAGCCCGAATTGCAAGATCCATATCAAACTTTTGCGATTCGAGCATATCCGCAGTCAACCTCATCAGATTGGCAATTTCTTGCCGAACCGCTGGGGCTTCTGAGGAGATGCCAGAAGCCTGCAAAATGTACCCCATCCCTTCGCATGCGTATCCTATCTGCGCCAATTCAACGTCTGTTGCCATCTACACCCTCCGTGATCTGCCAGCACTTGTGCCAACAACATCCTTTGAAATTCCGTATACAGAAAGCTACTTTTTGCTCTACTAGATAGTGGTCCTTTCCGTGTGCCCCGGCGATAGCTATTGCATCCGATTCATTAAGATTTTGAAAGACACAATCATGGTCTAAGTTAGTACACTGTTCGTTATTATCACCCAATTTCAGAATTTTTATCTCTTCACGTAATCGTTTAATTATATCCATTTGTTGTCTAGCACTAGCAGCATCTTGCAAATCGTTATGTTCTGATCGTTTTTTAATAATGTCAATTTCATTTTGTAGACGTTTAATTTCATATGTTTGTGTTTTTATAATTGTTACTTGTTCATCATGCACTTGCCAGTAGTCAGAAAGTTCTTCCTTGTTCTTTTTAATTTCTGACTGTAGTTTACTAACTTCAGCTTCAGCACTATCTAACTGATATTGCAAATCAAGGTAGTTGTGGTTTGATTTTATTTCATTTTCCCCACAATTACTACAAATGTTTTCGAGGATAGCACACTCTTCTTCTAATCCCCATCCGTCGTAATGCCCATCAAGCCATTTCATGGCATGTATTGCTTCTTTTATTGCTAACCTTTCTTTGGATGAAAAAGTCATAATAAGTACCTCATTAATCTTCTTTTCTTTTATTTCTAACAACCGCCAACAACCCATACCCAGTTATGTCTTGAAAGGCGTCTTCCTCGCCCATATTATTATTTGCTATTCTAAAAAGTTTATCAACGATACGTACAACCACCAAAGCATCTTCCATTTGGTCAATTGAAATCCCGTTTGGATACAAGACCCTTAAGACCTTTCCTGCATTTCCAAACGAATCACCGTATTGCAACTGTTTTTCTGCAACAAGGTTTCCAATAGCTTTAGCAGTGTCTTCATATATGCAGTCCGGTTTTTCTTCAACCGCATACATGTTTAAGGTACAAGATACTGTATTTCGCAATTCACAATCATTGCAATATACCGGCAAATCGTACACGTTTTGCGTACATCCAACCGGTTCCCCATTTTCTAGTATAATCATGTTTATTCCTTTATGGCTTCTTAATTAAATAGTTTTTGGTCACCACTGCAAATACGTCACGAATCCCAATAGTCCGATCATAAACAAAAGATTATTGAAAAAGTGATTCCACCCGTTATCATAATCATTATATCCACGCAATCCGGTTAAAATAAATACCACCATTACTACACCAAAGATAAAATTAAAAATTTCCATAAACCATCACTCCAATTGCTTAGTTATGTATTCAATTGCTTTTTCATTTTCAAGATATTGCTTTTTTAATATATCAATACCATTTTCTGTACTTCCATCACCATACTCTACCACACAATTTATATACTTTTCTTTTTCTAAATCGATTAATGCTTGAAGTATTTTGTCTTCTTCAATCAACTCTTTGATAACATCCTGCCAGTTGTCTCTATCCGAAAAACTTACTTCCGGACTAAATGTATATGTTTCGTTGCCTATATGGAATTTTAATGCTTCACTTAGTGGTGTGCTTTTCATAAAAACATGTTAACTATGAATGTATTTATAGTTTTTGGTATTACTTCTTGATCACCAAAAAGTACTTATACTAGAAACACTATATAAACTTTGCCCCAAACAAGAGGAAGGAAAATCATCTTTTTTCTTCTTCTTTAACAATTATAAAACCGATCAAATACCATTCTGGAATTACCATGAAAACAATAATAATAGCCGACTGTCATGGTCAACCACATCTCGTAACGAACGTATTAGACCATGCAAAAAGTTGGAATCGTCTAATATTTGCCGGTGACATCATAGATATCGGATACGATGCAGTAAAATGCCTTGATATATTAAAAGAAAATAACGCCGAACTATTATGGGGAAATCACGATGCAGCTGTAGTCATTAATCGACTAATATGGCCACAAAATGCATTTGACCAAGAAGCAAAACAAACCATTATACATAATATAGATAACTTCAAGGTGGCAATCAATATAAATAACGTTTTGGTAACCCATGCTGGTCTATCAAAAAACTTTATGCACAATATGAACATAAATCCAGATCAAGGAATATTGGAAACTGTACAACATTTAAATAAACTAAATCTGGAAACCTTGTGGTGTGATGATAGTCCACTATGGTATAGGCCAAACAACAAAAATACGCCACTACCAATTATGCAAGTAGTTGGACATACACCACCTGAATGGATAGAAAGAAGTGGTTTTGAATCCAAAAACTTTGTTAGTGTTGATCCATATTGCACAAAAGGATTCGGCCCGGATCGTTATAGGTATGTGGAAATAGAAAATGACATTATTACCTTATATGATAGTAACGAAACACCAAAAACTATATATTCTAAAATCACTTAAAGGATTTACATGAAATTAATAGACAATTGCATAATATTTTCAACATATAAACACGCTGAGCAATTAGATAAATTAGGTTCACCCTATATTTATCATCCGTTGAGGGTAATGCTAGACGAAAGCCTGACAACCGAAACCCAAAAATGCGTTGCTATCTGCCATGACCTATTAGAAGACACAACAACCACAATCGAGGAACTTCATAAAATCGGAATGTCCGACGATATGATAACCATAGTTGTAGCTTTGACTCACCTCGAAAACGAACCAAATACCACATACTGGCAACGTATCTTAGATGAACCAAGTGGCGATGCAAGACTTGTTAAAATAGCCGACATAAAAGATAACCTTTCTGAAAGCAGAATGAGTCAATTACCCGAAGAGGTTCAAACTAGACTAAAAGAAAAATACAATAGAGCATTACAATACTTGGACCAAAAACCATAAGGAGGATCCACATGGAAATAGACAAAGAATTTTTAGACACCTTACAATATGATATAGCACCTATCGTAAATGAATGCTATAAAAGTAAATTTGGTTTCAAAAACATAAAATTGCATGAGGTATTAAATTCCTTAATTAAAAATAAAAAAATAAGTACATATAATGTAAATAATCATGGTATGTATTTATGTATAATATCTTCGATGCATTTTAAAGAAATAGGAAAATATTGCTATTATTCATGTGTGTTTGTTGTAATAGACGATCAATATATAATATTTGATGTTAACAAAGTATATATAGAATATAATACACCAAATGAATCTGGGACAATATTTATTGAAGTACCTAAAACCAATCACACGTCTTCAAACGTTCGGGAGGAATCTTAATAGAAGACCGTACCTGACCACATAATACGGCTAGCAGAAAAAATATGCCTAAAATCAGAAATGAACCAACAAATGTCGGCAATCATTTTCAATAATAGTGGGCGAGTCATAAACATTGGTTACAATAGAAGAATCATAAAGTCCCGAAACCCCACAACCATATACAAGTATAGAATACCGTATATTAGTGTACATGCTGAAGTGGATTGCCTAGCGGGTCTAACTTTCAATGACACAATTGGAAACTACATATATATACATAGGAAAAATGGAATGCTGGCAAAACCATGTCCAAAGTGCCAACACGTATTAGAACAATTTGGCTTTAAAAAAATATTTTGGTCAAATAGTAAATAAAAAAACAAAAAATATTAATTTTTAATACCTACGCACAACTTTACGTTTTTCTCTTTTTCAAATTCTTGTACGTTGTTAAATTCGTAGACTTTTGATGAATAATGTGAATGACTTTCTACTAATGCTTTTTTCACACATTGTTGAATAGAACCGCTAACAAACCCACTATCCGTATTTATAATACTATTTTTTACAAAACGTGCAATACCATCATTATCTGTAATACATACATAGTAATTAGGTTCTAATCGTAAATTTCCATTATATACATCCCGAAAATATACTTCCATTATGTACAACTTTTTTGTATCCAGAATTGGTACTACCCCGTCCCTACCGACTTTTATTTCTCGCATATTCAACCCTCATCGAAGTACTTCGATCCAAACACTATCATACAAATCTTGTTCTGGTAACAAAACATGTGCAATAACTTCTACTCTTTCCTTTGGATAAAAATCTGATCTAACAACTTTGCCGTCTCGAAATGATGCTGCAACACGATATTTTAAATCCATTTTAAATCACCTTTTCGTGATTTTGTTGTACTACTTTTCCAGTAGCCGCATTAACAATTCTACATTCTCCGCTGTTATCAATTACTGCATCGATTTGACGTTCAAATGCACTTAACTCATTACTGCTATTAATATACCTCCAAGCACCGCTGCCGACTTTTCTAAAGTCGAAGTCATACTGCAGACGTAGATTTGGTCGTGGTCTCACAATATCATTGTTGTTGTAGTGATCTATTACCTCTTCCATACTACGTTGTTATTGGCTATACTGTCAACTACCCCGCCCTGAAGGGCGTGGCTTGTAGCTAGTGGTTAGCCCGCTACGATTGGCTGGTTGACAGACAGCCTGCTACGATCAGATCTACTGAAGGTAGCGATGTTTCTGGATGCATTCAAATCCGCGTCGATCTGGAAGTTACAGCTTTTGCATTTGAACGTTCTGCCGTTTCGGTTTTCCTTCTTCTGAAACCCACATTTAGAACAGGTACGAGAAGTATATCTTGGATCTATAGCAACTACTTTCTTGCCAATGGCCGTTGCTTTGTATTCTACAATGCTTCGTAGTTCTGCAAAGCTCCATTTTCCAAGTTTCTTATTCTTTTTACCGTTCCGGATATGGGTTAGATCTTCCAGAGCGATTACATCATATGGTTTGGATAGTATCCAGTTTGCGATTTGATGGTTCATGTCCTTCTGAAACCGTCTCTCTCGACCTGAAAGCTCTTGTAGCTTTCTTTTAGCTGATCGAGTGCCTATGGACTGAAGTTTTGATCTCAAATATTGGTATTTGCCTTTTACGGCTTTGACTGGACCAGATTGCCAGAACGTATTATCGCTACATACAGCTATATTATTGATTCCAAGATCTATTCCGATCCTCTTATCTCCTGAGATCGTTTCTGGATCAGGTTGTTCTACTTGAACATTGAGGTAGCAAGCGTTCTTGGTAATTTTAAGTTGGGCATTCATGACTTTCCAAGTAGCATATTTCTGGTAATAGTCTGCTAACTGGAAGTCATATCGCAGCCTTCCAAAAATCGTTGTGAGTTTGCAGTATCCCGATTCCAGGAATACCTTCATGGTCCTAACGTCAAATCTGACCGCCCCGAAAGGATGCTTGAAAGGCTTTTTCTCAAATTTGAGCCTCTTGAGCATATCACTGGCCTGATCCCGTGCTGTTTGGATGAGTGCGGAAG
>Ga0116171_10002782_pt1 | contig 16431 bp, 16 predicted proteins | sample AD_JPNHW2_MetaG_FD_89798 | JGI IMG/M metagenome (GOLD analysis project Ga0116171, IMG submission 89798) | Active sludge microbial communities of municipal wastewater-treating anaerobic digesters from Japan - AD_JPNHW2_MetaG | ecosystem: Engineered > Bioreactor > Anaerobic > Digestate | place... | reverse complement strand
TATCAGAGTTGATTCTTTGTAGAACTCACTCTCCTCCTCTGCTCTTATAATAAAGAGGTCCCACCGGGGATTATACTTAAAGATTCCGAAATACTGCTCGCCATTGAATCTGAACCGGATATCACCCTCGGTCTCATTGCCGGTATTGCTCGTGAGCATGTAGTCCAGGGCTTTCTGGTCTCCGAAACGTTCCAGTTTAAGAATTTTCGAAGCCTGGAACTGCAGGGTGCCATCCTTTTTTATTCCGAGAACAACCGCCTTTTCATTCTTGATTTCGTTAAGCCCCTTGCTCTCAATACTCTTAATTGATTCTTCAAGGTTCCTGTCAAAGCGGTATATCTCGTACTGGTTATTGCAATACGAATACATCGTTTTGAGATCCTTTATCAATAGCTGATTCATAAGCTTGAGGAGTTCTGAACGGTTAAAACGGAGATTAACATAATTTGAGGCCAGATTTGAAAGAAGGATGAAAAGGGTAAAAGTAAGAACTATTTTAGTTGTGACATTCACGACACTTATATTTTTAACTTTTCTGCCGAACATCTTCACTTTACCCCTGAATAATTATGTTTTAAATGTTTATATATATTATTATTGATAAAATACAAAAAAATGAGCATAATCAAATATCCTCCCAAGTGGGCTAATGTCAACCAAATAAAGAATCTTTTAAATGAACAAGTAATTATTTTTAGAAAAGATAATTTAATGAGAAATATTTCTCCAAAAAAAAAATCAGATACCGATAATTTTTATAGAGTACCGGAATTATTCTAATTCTTTGCAGAGGTTTTACTATGAACAGCAACTCAGTTCCAACAGAAGCAGTTTCAATTTACAATAAAGCACTGGAAAAAACCACCAGGGGCGATTTCGACTCCGCACTATCGGAATATCAGCGCGCAATAAACATGTATCCCTACTTTGTAGAGGCCTACAACAACATGGGCGAACTTTACTCACTTATGGGGAACAGGGATCTGGCGATCTCTACATATAACCAGGCACTGGATATAGAGAAGAACTACAAAATACTGTTAAATCTTGGTGTTGAATACTACAATTCCGGAAACTACCAGAAGGCGCTTGTCTATTTTCTCGATTCAGTTAAACAAAAAAAGGACTTCCAGGAGGGCAATTACTACACCGGCCTGGCACTCTACAATATGAGGAAATATAAAGAAGCAGAAAAATATCTGCTGAAGGTTTTAGCAGAAGACAGGCTGCATATAAAAGCAAACTATATGCTTTCACATATCTACTATGAGAAGAAGGAATATAAAAAAGTAATTACCTGCCTTGAGGCCATCTGGAACATTGCTGATGACAAAACTTTTATCAATAAGTATTACGGTTTCTGCTGCTATCACCTTGGAAGATACGGTGATGCTGTCACATACCTTAATGAAGCAATGAACCTTCACCCTGAATACAAAAAATTCAAAACCTATCTTGAAAGTCTTACTTACGAAAACAAGGCTAAAGAAATCGGCGACATTGACACGGCAATAACAAAGCTTGAAGAGGCAATGATGACTGATTCGCTGAAGCTCAAAGACGTGACAAAACTCAGCATGCTCTATATTTTCAAGGGTGAAAACCAGAAAGCGGAAAAGATCGTAACTGAATATAAAACAGTTTATACACAGAAGAAAAACTAAAAATCCGACAACTTTAATAATTGACTGGTACAATAAACTGCCTTCATAATGGAGGCAGTTTTATTTTCCCCAGGTGATGATATGACAGATGGATCAGATTACCAGAGATCAATCGCGTTTTTATGCAGGGACTTTCTGGACCAGGTTGAAGGAATCAGGGAATTGATACAGGAGAATGACCTGCTGGACCAGATTACCGCAGTAATTATTGACGAGGGTGATGAAGATCTTTTTCACATCCGCAATCTCGAGGCGCACCTTTTCAAGTACGAATCAAAACTGCTCTCCCTCTATTCCAGGAATCCTGATAATACACACATGGATGCACTATATCGCAGGTGCGCAAGCCTGAGGGAAATGTGCGCGAACCTGATGCGAAAGGTGGTAACTGATACCGCCGGTTAGGGCATTCTACTCTGAACAGATCCGGAAACTTCCCTTATCTATGAAACTAATAAGTTCAGGATCAGTACCAGTTCCTTCAAGAGCTTCGGTCAGGTAGACTGTATCATTAAAATCCAGCAGCTGGTTACTCTTCTCTGTATAGCTTCCTCCCCACTCTGAACCATTCCGCATGGTAAAGATGACAGCAAACAGGATAGCAGCTTCATCTTCAAGAAATTCACATTCATCATCAATTTCATATGGTATGTCATATAAAGTCCCGTATGGATCCCAGCCGTTATTTTTTGCTGTATCCAGGGCGCTGATCCATACCTGGTCATCACAATAGAAAATTTCGCCGGTATCTATGTTAATAAAATGATAAGACATATATTTATCCCTGCAGTGGAAAGATGATAATAAAAAGATTTACAACCGCGGTACAGTCAAGCTAAAAGTGGTTAAAAATTTAAAGTTACGGATGATATCAGTATAACAGCGGGACAGATAAAATGCAGGCTCTTAAAGAAATAATTGAACACCTCAAAGTCGAATCCCTGACACTGCTGCTCTGCTGCCGCGACAGGAGGATACCACTCTATGCAAAAATACCGGCCATAATTGCCGTGGGTCTTTTTTTCAGCCCCGTTGACCTGATACCCGATTTTATTCCCGTACTGGGACACATCGATGATATAATAATCATTCCGCTGCTGATAAAATTTACGATACGGCTGATCCCCGCTCCCCTGTTTGATGAAAACAGGAAAAAAGCCGGAGAACTGATAAACACAAAGCAGCCGGTCATGCGCACTGCAGCAGTTATAATTATACTATTGTGGATTACAGTCACAGGATTTGTACTGCTGAAAATATTTACCTGGAAGAATTAAACTCCCAGCCTCCTGGCATTCGTGACAAACACATCCTCAAGCGTGGCTTCAATCTTTTCAATGCTGAATTTTTTTATACCGGACCCGCGCAATACACTCCCCAGGCTTTTGCCCAGATTAAACCCTTTTTCGCAGAGAATATGTATGTTGCTGCCGAAGATCGCGGCCTCATCAATAAATGGCAGTTCATGGATCATGTCAAACACCCTGATGAAGTCATCAACAGTCAGGGCATATACATCGTAAGCAAGAGTCTGCTTCAGTTTTTCCGGCGTATCGAGCGCAATAATTTTGCCTGCTATTATCAAGGCCATTCGGTCGCAGTGCTCTGCTTCGTCCATGTAGTGTGTAGTAACAAAGATTGTTTTCCCTGCACGCGAAAAATCATATATGAGATCCCAGAAGTTTCTCCTCATGATCGGGTCAACTCCTGATGTAGGCTCATCAAGGAATAGTATTGGCGGATCATGAAGCATGGCGCAGCCCAGTGCAAGGCGCTGCTTTATCCCGCCGGGGAGCGAAACCACCATGTGGTTCATGCGATCACCTATGCCGGCCATCTCGTGCACGTAGTGCATGCGTTCACGGAGCCTCTCCTTCTCAAGGCCGTAGAGTCCGCCGAAGAAAATCAGGTTCTCCCTTACAGTAAGATCGTTATAAAGGGAAAATTTCTGCGACATGTAGCCTATTGTGTTCTTGATGCCCTCCTGCCCCATTACTATGTCATGGCCGCCGACTGAACCTGTCCCTTCCGTTGGTGAGATAATGCCGCACAGCATCTTTATCGTCGTGGATTTGCCGGCCCCATTGGGGCCAAGAAACCCGAAAATCTCTCCGCTGCCGGTCGAAAAACTCACGTGCTCCACCGCGGTAAAATCACCGAAACGTTTTGTTAATCCCTTAACCTCGACAGTTACCATTATTCAAACCCCCTGCTGAACCTGCGTATGCTCAGGGCAAACAGGACCATCCCCATCACCACAAGCGCCGCCATATCAACCCACAATTCTGCCACGCCTGAACCTTTAAGGAAAATACCCCGCATCATCCCGATATAATACATGAGCGGGTCAAGCAGCGCAATATACCTGAAGAATGCAGGCATGGCATAAACCGGGAAAGCAAAACCGGAAAAGAGTATGGCCGGAATAAAAAAAAGAAAAGTGGAAAGCATCGCCTGCTGCTGAGTTGACGAGATTGTTGAAATGTAGATCCCTATCGAAAGCGCGCACAACACGTAAAACATCGATGCCACAAGCAGCAGAATAAAACTGCCGTTAAACGGAACAGAAAACCATGCAATGGAAATTATTGTGATCACCAGAATATCTACGAAACCTATCATGGCAAAAGGGAGGGCCTTCCCCGCTACGAATTCCACCGGACGGAGCGGTGAGACTATCAGCTGGTCCATTGTCCCGCTCTCCCTCTCCTTTACAACGGACATAGAGGTGAGCATTGTAGTTATAAGCGTCAGGAGAAGTCCGAGTATTGCCGGGAGGTAGAAGTTCCTGCTCTTAAGTTCAGGGTTAAAGAGTGAACGTTCACGCAGATCAACGGGTTTTTTCAGCACTATTCCACCTGTCCCGCGCGTAAGTACGGCCATTGAAATCCTCTTCTTCAAATGCTCAAAAGAAAAATCCCCTGAAATGATATTCACATACGCCACGATCACGGCAGCCCTCATCGAATCGGTCCCGTCCACTATTATCTGAACGGAAGTCCCCTTTCCTGAGCTTATGCCCGATGAAAAATCTACCGGGATATCTAGGTACATATCAATCATTCCTTTATCAAGCAGCCTGTCCGCCTCCGATGGCGAAGCAAGGTTGTAATCATAAATAAAGTATCCGCTAGCGGTGAAACGCTGGAGGAACATCCTGCTCGCCTGGGACCTGTCGCTGTCTGCAACAGCCATCCTTATCCTTGACACATCTGTATTAACCGCGTAACCGAAAAGTATAAGCATGACTACCGGAACGCCGAAGAGTATAAACCGCATCCTCTTATCGCGGAGTATCTGCCTGAACTCCTTGATAACGATGCTCCGTATTATATTTTTTCTAAGTCCTGAACCTTTCATTTCATATCCTCAGTTTTCCGGCAGAATCAGCCTGAGCTTTTTTATACAGATAGCCAGAATGATAAAAGTAAAAATCATCAGGAAGAGTATCTGCATCATCAGCATCGTGGCACCGACCCCTTTGAGCGTGATCGACTTGGCAATGAAAATCATGTACTTCGCAGGTATAATATAAGTGAATCCGCGGATAAAAGCGGGCATATTCTCAACTGGAAAAATAAAGCCTGAAAGAATAAATGACGGGAGATAGGTTGTGACCATGGCGAACTGGACAGAGAGAACCTGCACCCTTGTCGCGGCTGATATCAGAATACCCATACCCGATGTACTCATCAGGAAGAGCAGGGCCAGCAGGCAGAATTCAACCAGATTGCCCTTGAACGGAACATCAAAAACAAAATATCCGGCGCAGGCGGTGATGACAACATCAAAAAGTCCTATAAAAATATACGGTATCATTTTCCCCGCAAGCATTTCCCATGAACGCACCGGCGTTGTGATCAGTGTCTCCATAGTTCCCCGCTCCCATTCACGCGAAATGGTAAGCGACGCGATAAGCGACGATATGATAGCCAGAAAGATCACTATGAGTCCCGGTATAATAAAATTTTTACTCAGGAGTTCGGGATTATACCACACCCTGCTCCTGACATCAACCGGGATCGTAAATCCCGGCAGGCCGATCCGCGAAAGCCCGGACATCTGCATCTCCATGTTGTACTCTGCCAGTATAGCTTTCACGTAGCCTGCTGCTACCGTTGCTGAAGTGGAATCTGAGCCATCTACTATCAGCTGGATCGACGTATTAGCGCCCGATTTCAGCATGCCGCCCCACCCGCGTGGAATAACAATGGCCATTACCGCATCGCCCCTGTTAATTGCACGGTCGAGATCCCTGTAGCTGCGCACGCTCCCTTCAATATCAAGATATTCAGTGTGGGAGAACTTCTCCAGCAGCAAGCGCGATTCCTGGCTCAGGTCCTGGTCATAGACCGCGGTTTTCACATGCCGCACGTCCACTGTCAGGGCATATCCGAAAAGCATTAACAGGAAAACCGGTGCGAACAGGGAGAGTATGAGGCTCCTGGCATCCCTTTTTATCTGAATCCATTCCTTCCATGATAATGCGCTTATTCTGTGCAGCGATCCAGGCAGATTCATTCACCCTCCCCCGATGACGTTATCTCCATGAAACAATTCTCAAGGCTGGGTGCACTCTCACGTATACCGTGGACCCTGATATTCTTTCCCGCCAGTATCTTTTTTATATCCGTCATCCCCTTGTCACGGCCTGCTACAAACACCTTGATCGATGAGCCTTCACGGATGATATTCCTGAATCTGCCGCTCTCCTCAAGGTACTTCCCGCAGTCCCATACGTTATCAGTCATTATCTCGAGCATTGTCCCGCCGATCGAGGACTTGATCCCGGCCGGTGAACCCGAGGTGATAAACGTTCCGTTGTGCATCATGGCGACCCTGTTGCACCGTTCGGCTTCATCCAGGTATGCGGTGGTCACAACTATGGTCACACCGTCAGCAAGGAGATCGTAAAGAATCTTCCAGAACTCGCGCCTGGAAACCGGGTCAACACCGTTTGTCGGCTCATCAAGAAGTATAAGCCCAGGGCTGTGGACAAGGCAGCATGCGAGTCCCAGCTTCTGTTTCATGCCGCCCGAAAGCTTCCCGGCCAGCCTGTCGCTGAAGGCCCCGAGCTTGCTGAAACTGTAAAGTGCGGGTATGCGCTCAATGATCGCCTTTCGCGAAAGTCCAAAGAGCCTCCCGAAAAAATATATGTTTTCTTCAACGGTCAGATCCTCGTACAGTCCAAACCTCTGTGGCATGTACGCCAGGTTCTCCTTCAGCCCGTACCTGTCTTTAAAAATGTCTTTCCCCATCACTTCGATACTGCCCGAAGACTGTTCCAGAATCCCTGCAAGCAGGCGGAGCAGCGTGCTCTTCCCTGCGCCGTCAGGTCCCACAATGCCGAAGATTTCACCCCTGGCAACAGAGAAGCTCAGGTTATTCACTGCATCAGTTTCGCCAAAGCGCTTGTGAAGGTCAACCGTTCTGATCACTTCTCTTTCCCCGTAATAATTTCCGCGTCAGCAGGCATGCCTGGCTTGAGGCTCATGTCCTGGTTATCGATAACAACCTTAACCGCGAACACAAGCTTGACTCTTTCATCCTTTGTTTGAATTGTCTTTGGCGTGAACTCTGCTTTATTGGAGATCGATACGACCCTGCCGCCAAACACCCGGTTTTTGAATGAATCCACAGTGACATTGACCTTCTGCCCCACCTTGACCTGCCCCAGCCTGGACTCATTAACATAGACATACATCCATGCTCTGGTAAGGTCCGCGACAGTGACAATCGCTGTACCGGGAAAGGCCATTTCACCTGCTTCGATATTCGTATCAAGCACAGTGCCGTCAATCGGCGAGTATATGACCGCGTATTTAATCGCGGCATTTACATTGTCGAGCGCCGCGCGCGCCATACTGTAGGCAGCCTCTGCATTATCGTATTCACGGCGCGATACCGACCCTGTTTCGAAAAGCCCCCTGATCCGCCTGAAATTTTTCTCGGCATTAACAAGCCCGGCAAGCGCCGAGTTTTTTATCGCTGAAAGCTCATCAAACTCCAGCCTCACGAGCAGGTCATTTTTATGCACCGTGTCACCTTCAGCGCGCGTAAGCTCAACAACCCTGCCGCTGATCTTTGAGCTTATGTCAATTTCAGTAACCTCAATTGTCCCGGACCCTGTGATCCTGTTTTGATCTTCACCGCGGTTGCGGAACACCTCAAAGTATAATGTAACAGAAAGAACCGCCACGGCAAGCACAACGGGCGCAACAATATTTTTTTTCATAATTATTTTCCCTCCAGTATGACTGAATCCTTTTCAGCGCATGTCTCTCTTTTAAGTTCTGCAAGAGATGTATAGTACGAATATATCGCGTTTATGTAACCGGTACGGGCCGAGGTAAGGTTCACCTGCGCGGTGAGGAGTTCGGAATTTCTTATTATACCGGCCCTGTAGCTTTCTCCTGCGATGCGCAGTCCCTCCTCTGCTGTAACGACATTTTCCTTCTGCGAAAGAATTGTAAGATACGATGTGACAAGCCTGTTGTAGTTATTCTTAACAGAAATCGCAACAAGCCTCCTGATCTTTAAAATCTCCTCTTCTGATTCTCGCAGCCTGATCTCCTCGCCGCGCTCATTAGACCTTGCCTGGTCAGCAGGGATAAGCGAACCCCACCTGTATGTCGCTGCAACCCGCACCTGCCATGTATTCTGCCACTGGTCATCACCGGTAACTCCTGAGAGGTTTGGACCAAACATACCTGTATTTATCGGGTTAGGATCATACTTTGTGTACCCGTAGTAGCCTGCAACAGAGAATGTAGGCCAGAGGTAATATGAACTGTTAAGCTCAGCAGAATTTCGGGCTATATCACCCTTCTTTGTTATCTGAATAATTTCAGGCCTGTTCTTCAGCGCCAGTTCAATGAGGCGCTGAATGTTCCTGTCTGCGTTCTCATCTGAAACAGCAGTAACATTGGACTCAAGTACACCGTTGTCCGGTTCGTAGGTAATATCATCAACACCAAGGTTGTAGTTGAATACTTCGAGCACTGTACGCCTGCTGTTCTCTGCTTCAAGTAGAAGCGGTTCCTGGTTTGAAAGGTTAACCTGAGCCTGCAGCAGTTCATACTTCGGTACGCTCCCCTTCTCGTAAAGATTCTTCACGTCCTTCAGGTTTGCCCTGTACAGTTCGATCGACTCCCTGCGCAGCCTGATCATCTCGTCAGCAAGGAGAAAATCGAAGTAGCTTTTAATCACGCTGTAGACCACATCGTTTTTAATCCTGCGCATCTCCTGCTCAGCAATGATGTAGGATTCACGTGATGCCTGCAGCGAATTATAGAATACACCGGGATTTATTCCGAACCTTACCTGCACCAGTTTGATATCAACCTGGCCATCGCTCAGGCTCATGAATCCGTTCTCAGCATACTGCCGCGTAAGTGATGCCTCTGACTCAAGCGAGGGCATTAGCTGGCTCCAGGCAAGGTTTACTTTCTCGTCAGCCTCCTCAGCCTTCATCTGTGCGATTTTATAATCGCGGTTATTGTCAAGTGCTGTCTTCACTGCATCGTCAGGATTTATCTTTAACGGCGCGGCATCAACTGCAAAAACCATGAAAACGATGACAAGGCCGGATGCGAATAAACAAATATTAATCATTCTACGGATCATATCAACTCTCCAACAATATACCCTTTGATATAACGGCAACATAATTCTCCCTGAACCTTTCAAGATAGTCTCTGCCAAAAAGCTTCTCTTCAAGTACAGAGCCTTCAAGCGGAACCTTTAGTATATTATAGAATACAATCCCGCCTACAATCTGAAAAAATGTTAAGTACGGGTCCAGCTCCCTGAATTTTCCCCGCTTAACCCCGTCAGAATAAATATTTTCAACTATCGCAAGCATAGGAAGAACAAGGTTAGGAACGGCAACCTTTCTGAAATATGCACCGCCCCCAGCAAGCTCCCTGAGGACAATTTTTATAAAGCGGCGGTCCATGTTTCCAATAATACTGATGTATTTCCCCATGAGGGCATTCATCATCTCTGCCGGATCGCCTGATGCAGGGAGCGAATCCTTCAGCCCGGAAAAAATACCGCTCATTGTATCTTTAAGAACCCGTTCATACAGGACCTCTTTATTGCTGAAATAATAGTAGATCATGGCCTTGTTAATATCAGCATTAGCTGCAATCCGGTCCACTCTGGCACCAGCGTATCCGTATGCGGAAAATTCATCAGTTGCGCTTGAGAGGATCTTCTCCTCTGTAACCTTACTGTCCCTTGTTTTAATCATTGATGCAAATCCCCCTTAAAAACTCCCGTGCCGAATATATTATACTTAACGGTTTTACACAAAGCCATTCTGTCATTCCCCCGAATATGGGAATCCATTCTTTTAATCCGGGCAATCGATCTCCGACTGCCCGGAGATGATAAAAAATTGAATTAAACTGCAGCCTAACCCGAACAGACTATGATTTATATAAAATTATATAACTAACTAAATAGTTAGTTATATAATAAAAGTCAAGAAAATTTATTGAAATTTTGCTGATTAATATCAGCCTGAACCGGTAATTATACCCGAAATGGTAAAAAAATGAAAAACCTTTGCGTTTTCTGCGGATCAAGCGCAGGCAATAACCCGGTATACAGAGAAACAGCCCTGCAGCTTGGCCGTTACATGGTGAGCAATTCCATAAACCTGGTCTACGGCGGAGGCGACGTGGGACTCATGGGAATCCTATCTTCAACCGTAATGGAGAACGGCGGCCATGTTACAGGGATAATCCCGGAACTTCTCCACGCAATGGTACCGCACCGTAAAATCAGTGAACTGATAGTGGTCAGGGACATGCACGAACGGAAATCTCTCATGTACAGGATGTCCGACGCGTTCCTGTGCATGCCCGGCGGGATCGGCTCTCTTGACGAACTGATGGAATCATTTACCTGGCTGCAGCTCGGTTACCACAACAAGCCCGTATGCGTGCTGAATGTAAACGGGTACTATTCCGGGCTCCTTGCCCAGTTAAAATTCATGGCAGCAGAGGGCTTTCTGCGGGAGGAACATCTCTCATCGCTGCTTGTTTCTGAAAACATAGAAGGTTTAATGGAACTGCTGAAATCATTCAGATACAAGGCATCGTCCAAAATAAGTGAACTGAAAGACTAAAAAATCAGTTTTAAATCAAAAATTCATCGACACATAAAATAATCAGCATGTATATGTAAGATTAATCCGCGGCAGAAATCCGGTTTATTTACCGGGATTTACGCTGCAGGATATATAATTAATACTGTATGGAGGCCCTCTATGGCAAAAACAGAAGATAAGAAAAAAGAGACCAAGAAAAAACCGGTTAAAACACCAAAAGAAAAAAAGCAGGAAAAACTGGAAAAGAAAAATAAAAAAGACTGATCCGCACCAGCACAGCAGAAAAAACTGCTGTGTTCAGTTCTTCCGGACAGGCATGGCCAAAGGATAAAAATTATGGATATGGTTTCAAGGATATATTGCGAGAGCCTGAAGCTCAGGGCATACACCGTTGTCACAAAACAGACGGCTGCCGAAATCACGTCCATCCATAAAACAACACCCAATGCCACGCTTGCCCTTGGAAGAACGGTCAATGCGGCAGCGCTGATTGCCGCGACACTGAAACCTGAATCGAACCAGAGCATACTTATGAAGTTTTCAGGCGAAGGTCCTGTGCGCGAAGTGCATGTGCAGTGTGATGCTTTCGGTAATGTACGAGGCTACATCGCGAATCCCGCACCGGATATCACAAAAAATATCGGTTCCTTAAATTTTTCGAAGGCGATAGGTGCAGGATTCCTTACAATCATAAAAGATCTCGGCATGGGTGATCCATATACTTCGGTTACCCCGCTTTTATACGGAGAAGTGGCAGCAGACCTGGCCTACCACCTGACTACCTCTGAACAGGTACCTTCAGCGGTTATACTGGGGCTTAACCTTGACAGCGAAGGGGGTATAAGCTCATCTGGAGGAATACTGATACAGACATTTCCCGACACTGATCCTGAGGCAATAGAAAAAGTTGAAAGCAACATAAAAAGTATGCCGTCCGCGCTTGGCGACCTGCTGGAAAAGGGTGAAAACATTTACAGCGTAGTATCCGGGCTATTTGACAATCACAAGACAGAGATCCTCAGTTCAGGACCGGTAAAGCATCAATGCAGGTGCAGCCATGACATGCTGCTTGGATTAATGAAAACAGTTCACCACGATGAACTCATGGACATGATTGAAACCGATAAAGGCGCCACGGTCACCTGCACTTTCTGCAGAAAGGAATACATTTTCACAGAGGATGAACTGAAAACACTGATACACCCTGCTTAATATTCCTCCGCACCTCCGTCATTTATAACACAGATTACTGAACCTTGAAATATTTCATCATATTATTCATCTCAGCTGAGTTTTCGCTTAGCGTTTCTGCCGTAGATGCAAGTTCTTCAGATGCCGCAGCATTTTTCTGCGTTGCCATATCCGCTTCGCCAACAGCCTGCGTTATCTGGTTTAATCCTGATTTCTGCTCAACACTTGCAGTGTATATTTCAGAAACAATCCGCCTCACCTGTTCAATACCTGAAAATATTTCATGAAGGGCCTGCCCGCTTTCGTTGGCAAGCCTTGTGCCTTCAGCTACATTCTCAACTGAGTTTCGTATCAGCTTCCCGATTTCATCAGAAGATGTCCGGGATCTTTGAGCAAGGTTCCTTACCTCCGTTGCCACAACCGCGAAACCACGCCCATGTTCCCCCGCCCTTGCCGCTTCAATAGCAGCGTTTAACGCCAGGAGATTGGTCTGGAATGCGATGTCGTTTATCACGCTGATAATCTCTTCAATTTTTCTTGATGATGCATTAATCCTGTTTATTGAATCCACCGTCTCCGATACTATTTTTGTTCCGTTTTCAGCCAATTTGTAAGAATTTTCTACAAGCCTGTTTGCTTCAGTTGCATTATCAGAGTTCTGCACAACAGAGGAGAGCATCTCTTCAATCGTAGAAGATATCTCCTCAACACCGGAAGCCTGTTCGGCTGCAGATTGTGACAATCCCTGGGAGGCGCCCTTGATATTGTCGCTGCTGGTATAAATCAGTCCGGATGACTCCTTAACATTTATAATCACATCTTTCAGTTTAAGCAAAAGCGAATTGGCATACTGTGAAACTGCTCCCAACTCGCTTGATCCGAGCATTGGAATTCCTCTAATGGTAAAATCCCCGTTTTTTATACTTTCAAGGGCCTTCTTAAGATTTTTTGAACTTTTGTTCAGATTGATTGCTATAAGATAGATGCATACAAAAACTACAATAAAGTTAAGGATACATATGAATGAAAGATGAAATCCGATATGTTCCAGTTTGATAATATCTGAATTTGACAGATAGAGAAGATAACCGAAAATAATAATAGGTATCATCATTACTGTAACTGAAAAAATCAGGATCCTCTTAACAAGAGAGAGTTCTTTATATGACATCCATACCGGTTCCGCATCACGGATACCGGGTTCCGAGAGAAGTTCTTCCATACTGTTCTCGGCGTTAAAATACATAATATTAAAGTTAACAAGCGCCATTAACGGGATTATTATCAAAAGGGGCATAAAATTCAGCAAAGAATATCCTACCGTTATGTAAATAGCAAGCGGAACAAAAATTATTGACATCAGCCATTTTATCATCGATTTCCTGGCCAGCTTATAGGGCAGGTTCAGAATATCCGTTTTCAGCATGTCTCTCTTATAAGCAGAATTTTCATAATTTTTTATAAGATTCCTGAACCATCCCTGAATAGTTATTGTATCAGCAACAAACATTATCGCCGCGTAACCAAGTACGGCTATAAAGAAAGCCTTCATCCTTTCACTGCTGTACCCCCCTGCTACCACTATGAAATACCCTGAGGCGGGTATACACATTAAGTATGTATAAATGTCACTTTTAGCCACGGCTGCTTTATAGGTTTTACCGGCTGTAATCATATTTCCCCCTTCGTATTCATCCCGCAAGTTTTCAGAATCAGGCTGCCAACTCAAGATACCGTCTTCGGTTAAGGATGAATTTTTGTTTATTATGTATTAATATAATATATCCGGGGCTGAAAAACAAAAAAAATTATATATGAGGGAATGCCCGGTAATATAAACCACCAGCATCATCCATTTCTATATTTGATTCCAGTAAATCTGATGTCAGCAGAACGAATTAATTAGCATAAAACCGGGATACACAACACCGGTACCAGGTAAAAATTATTTCCTTTTCATGACATGTAGGCACATTTAAAATAACAATTGATTTTATTTCATGCAGGAATTATTGTTTAAAAAATCCATATCAACATCGGGGAATGTATGGTTACAAGACGAGATCTGATTAGAATCACACGCAACACGGCAGCAGGCTCTCTGCTTACAATGTCATGGTGGAAATTAATAAGCAGCAGGCTTTTTGCAGCAGAGAACAGGTATGACCTCGTTGCCGTAAAAGGCGGGAACAGTCCGGTCCAGCTGTTCAACGCTGCGATCAGCCAGATGGGAGGCATGCAGAAATTTATTAAAAAAGGGGGCTCTGTGCTCATCAAACCGAATATCGGATGGGACAGGCCGCCTGAGTACGGTGCCAACACCAATCCCGATCTTGTTGCAGCCGTGGTTAAGGAATGCTACAAGGCCGGTGCAGCAAAGGTCTACATGTTTGACCATACCTGTGACGAGTGGCAGGGCTGCTATAAAAAAAGCGGTTTACAGAATGCGGCTTCATCATCGGGTGCCGAGCTTGTGCCCGCTTCATCAGAAGAGTATTTTGTAAAGTCATCCATTCCACGCGGCAGGACACTTAAGGAGGCACGGGTGCATAAACTTTTTCTGAGCTGTGACAGCATAATAAACATCCCGGTTCTCAAACATCATTCATCTACGGTACTTACCGCTTCAATGAAAAACCTGATGGGCGTCGTGTGGGACAGGGGCGAATGGCACAGGGCCGGCCTTCACCAGTGCATCGCTGACTTTTCAACACTCCGCAAACCGGACCTTGTCATCATAGACGGCTGGAGGGTAATGACCCGTAACGGGCCAAGGGGATACAGTGCGGCGGACGCGCAGAACATGAAGTATCTTTTCATGTCTTCCGATCCTGTCGCTGCGGATTCGGCAGCGGCAATGGTTCTGGCACAATCCGTGGGGATAAAAAGTCCATCCGATATCAAGTATATCAATATAGCAGACCAGATGGGACTCGGCAGGAAGGACCTCTCAAAGCTTAACATAAAAAGGATTACAATATAGATGAAGTATCTTAAGCCTCTTCGTATAACTGTTTCTCTGGCAGTAACAATAAGCCTGGCCGTCATCTTTGCTGATTTTTACAGGCAGATACCTGCATGGTTCAGGGAACCGCTGCTATACCCGCAGTTTATTCCGTCTGCTGTTTCATTTTTTATGAAGGCTGCCTTAACTGCGGGTGGTTTCATTGCTGTCATTATCGCAACGCTTTTTGCCGGCAGGCTCTACTGTTCATTCATATGTCCGCTCGGATTCTGCCAGGACCTGTTCATCCGCATACGCGGCATGCTGAGAAGAAAAAGATCAGCAAGCTATTCCAGGCCGCATTATTTTCTTTTCTATTCAGCCCTCTCGGTTTCAGTTTTATCTTTTGCGTTTTCAGGGACTATCCTGATCCGGTGGCTGGATCCTTTCAGCATATTCGGACGTTTCATAACATACGGCGTATCCCTACCTCTGATTGAACTGAACAATGGCATAGCCTCAATGCTGGTGAAAAAAAATATTTTTACAGTCAGTATACTTAACATAAAACCTTCACTGGCAGGAACCCTCTTTGCGTGTTCAATCTTTATGACAATCATGACACTCAGCATATTCTACGGCAGGACCTACTGCAATACAGTATGCCCGGCAGGTGCAGTGCTTTCACTGTTTTCAAGGTTCTCCATTTTCAGGCTGGGGATCGACCGGTCATCATGCACCAGATGCGGAAAATGCGCCGCTCACTGCAAGTCTTCATGCATTGATTTCCGGAACGGTTACATTGACACAGCGCGTTGTGTATCATGCTTCAACTGCGTATCCGCGTGTCCCGAAAAGAGCGTGAAGTTTGTCCATGTTGAAATCCGGCAGACTAAAATTCATTCACACGGCAGTGAGAATGTGTCGCTTAAAAGTGCGGGAATAACCAGGGCAGCTTTTATCGCAGGATTGTTACTGGTACCACGCCTTGTTTTCCCTCAGGGAAAACAGGGCGGCACCATATACCGCCAGGACCCGGCCAAACAGAAGAAATACAGCAGGAAAAGTTTTTCCTCACCGCCAGGCTCTGTTTCCATCAATCGATTTAACAGCAGCTGTACCGCATGCTCCCTTTGCATATCAGCATGCCCGAGCAGGGTTCTTCAGCCCGCCGTTCTTCAATATGGGCTTAACGGAATCATGCAGCCATACATGGATTTTAACTCGGGCTTCTGCAACTATGACTGTATACGCTGCGGCGAAGTATGCCCGGCAGGTGCGATACTGCAGACCGGCATTGATGCCAAGCGAAGGATACAGACAGGCAGATCAGTATTTGTAAAGGAAAACTGCATTACCTACACAAACGGGACTGACTGCGGCGCATGCTCAGAGCACTGCCCAACAAAGGCTGTGCACATGGTACCGTTCAGGAACAACCTTGTGATTCCCGAGGTCAACATGAAGATATGTACAGGCTGTGGTGCATGTGAGTATGCCTGTCCTGTGCGGCC